>Ga0172378_10001753_pt1 | contig 20118 bp, 18 predicted proteins | sample GrowelOW332metaG_FD_119755 | JGI IMG/M metagenome (GOLD analysis project Ga0172378, IMG submission 119755) | Groundwater microbial communities from an aquifer near a municipal landfill in Southern Ontario, Canada - Pumphouse #3_1 metaG | ecosystem: Environmental > Aquatic > Deep subsurface >... | reverse complement strand
TGTTCAACGTATTGAATTGCTTCTTCAATTTTAGGAACAGCTTCTCCAAACCAAACAATATAAGGACGATACTGCGAACCATCGGGAGCTAAATCTCCCATTTTTATTTCATACTCCTCTGGAGATAGTTTTTTTATGTATCTTGAATCGTATGGAGCATAAGAGGAACAAACCTTGGTCAATTCACCGTGAAGATGAATTACCTTAGAACTCCCGGCACGTTCGTGAAGATTATCAATATTCTGGGTAACAACTGTCACAATAAAGTCTTTCTCCAGTTCTGCTATAAGCTTATGACCTTTATTAGGTTCAACTGTAAGCAATTGCCGGCGCCGTTCATTATAAAAGTTTATGACTAATCGGGGATTTGCAGCATATCCCTCAGGAGTTGCGACTTGCTCTACCGGATATTTATCCCACAAGCCACCAGCACCCCTGAATGTACTAACTCCACTTTCGGCACTCATACCTGCACCAGATAAAACGACCAATTTTTTCATAAAAATTCCTTCCTACTTTAACGTTATTGCAAAAATAAGAAAAAATTAGGCACAAAAGAAGCTTCATTCAAATAAAACTCTTACTTTTGTGTGCTTTTTGTAAGCTTCTGATTGTTAGTTTGCTTAAAACAAAAAGCCATTTGATAACACTTATAATTTAAGAATGGATAAATTTAGTTATGCTATCGGCTTAGGTATAGGCCAAAACCTTTTGAGCATGGGCGCTCAGAATATCAATGTTGACGACTTTGCTAATGCAATCAAAGCAGTTTTGAATGGAGAAGAGCCTGCTATAAGTCATGCTGAAGCACGAGAAATTGTGAACAAATATTTTGCTGAGCTAGAAGAAAAAATGAATGCTGCTAATATAGACAAAGGAGTAACATTCCTCGAAGAGAATAAAAAGAAAGAAAATGTAATTACTTTATCCAGCGGATTGCAATATGAGGTTCTTATTGAAGGAACTGGCAAGCAAGCAAAAGCAACTGATCAGGTAAAATGCCATTATGAAGGTACACTAATTGACGGAACATTGTTTGATAGTTCTGTACAAAGAGGTGAGCCTGCTATCTTCGGCGTTAATCAGGTTATCCCAGGATGGGTAGAAGCACTTCAATTAATGCCGGAAGGTTCAAAATGGAGACTTTATATTCCTTCAGACTTAGCTTACGGGGCTCATGGAGCAGGAGAAATGATTCCTCCTCACAGCACATTAATCTTTGATGTAGAATTAATTCAAGTTTTATAACAAACACTTTAAAGTAAAATGAAAAAAGTTAGTATTTTTATGGCTATTGCTGCAACAGCAACACTTGCTTCATGTACAGGAAAAAGCCCAAAAGCAAACCTTAAGACAGACATTGACTCTTTGTCTTATTCTATTGGTATGAGCCAAACTCAAGGCCTAAAAGATTATTTAGTTCAAAGAGTAGAAATGGACACAGCCTACATGGATGAGTTTGTAAAAGGACTAAATGATGGTGTTAAAAAGTCAAGCAAGAAAGAAGATGCATACTATGCAGGTCTTCAAATTGGTCAACAGATCAAGAATCAAATGATTAAAGGTGTCAACAAAGAATTGTTTGGTGCAGATTCAACCAAAACAATCAGCGTAGATAACTTCCTTGCTGGTTTCGTTGCTGGAACTTTAAACAAAGATCAAAAGATGACTATGCAGCAGGCTCAGGAATATACTCAAAAGAATATGGAAGCTATCAAGGCTAAATCAATGGAAAAAACTTTCGGCGCAAATAAAAAAGCTGGAGAAACTTTCCTTGCTGCCAATAAAACCAAAGCCGGAGTAGTAACTTTACCTAGCGGACTTCAATACAAAATTGAAAAAGCCGGTAACGGTCCTATGCCTTCAGATACTTCTAAGGTAAAAGTAAACTATAGAGGAACTTTGGTTGATGGTACAGAATTTGACAGTTCATACAAACGTAAAGAACCTGCTACATTTGTTGCCAACCAAGTTATCAAGGGATGGACAGAAGCATTAAAAATGATGCCTGTTGGTTCAAAATGGACTATCTATGTTCCACAGGAACTAGCTTACGGTTCAAGAGATGCTGGTCAGATCAAACCTTTCTCTGCATTAATTTTTGAAGTTGAATTAGTTGAGATCGTTAAGTAAATAGCATAAGCGAAAATAGTTTAAAGGGATGTTCTTACCGAACATCCCTTTTCTTTTTATTTCTCTCGAAAAATGAGTAATTAGAAACACTGAAATGATTTTTTTAGAATAAATGATAGGCAAATTAAAATATTTCTTTATATTTGCTTACTATTTGATACAAACAAGAACTTATACTCATTCATATGGAAAAGATAGACAATCTTGACAGACAGATTCTGGAGATAATATCACAGAACGCCCGTATTCCTTTTAAAGATGTCGCTGCAGAATGTGGCGTTTCACGCGCAGCTATTCATCAGCGTGTGCAACGATTGATAGATCTGGGCGTAATTGTCGGCTCAGGATATCACGTCAATCCAAAAAGTCTGGGCTACAGAACATGTACTTATGTAGGAATTAAGCTTGAAAAGGGCTCTATGTACAAGAACGTAGTGGCTCAGTTAGAGAAAATTCCCGAAGTTGTAGAATGCCATTTCACTACCGGCCCTTATACAATGCTTACCAAAGTATATGCATGCGACAATGAGCACTTAATGGAACTCTTAAATTCTAAGATGCAGGAGATTCCGGGTGTAACAGCTACTGAAACTTTAATCTCCCTTGAACAAAGCATTAAAAAGGAAATTCCTATAAGAATACAAAAACACTTAGCCGATGATTGATTTCTTAAATTGTTATCATCTTACAGGACTTGTTATCGGCATCTGTACCTTTCTCATCATAGGTCTGTTTCATCCAGTTGTGATTAAAGCAGAATATTATTGGGGAACAAAATGCTGGTGGATTTTCTTATTACTAGGGATAGCAGGTGTTATTGCTTCATTCTCTACAGAAGATATATTCATTTCGTCCTTACTAGGAGTCTTTGCTTTCTCGTCCTTCTGGACTATCAAAGAAGTCTTTGACCAGGAAGAAAGGGTTAAAAAGGGCTGGTTCCCTAAAAACCCAAAACGAACATATAAATTTTAAAAGGGTGCCTTTAGGGCATCCTTTTTTTCTTAACACAAACCAAACAAAGAGACAATTCCCTGCCCCACTACAGCAATAAGTGCTAAAATTCCAACGCCAACAAGGATATAGATAAGAAGAAATGGCACATACAACAAGTACGTGTTAATAGTTCTTTTAATTGTTTTCCAAACATTACCTTCAAACAACTGATAAAAGAAGCGGAACGTTACTAAAAAATAAACCAACCATGTAATATAATCCAACTTTGACAAATAGTTAGTACCTTTCAATAGAAACTCTACAAGCAGAAAAAAGAGAGAGATTACAATATATAAACTGGAGAGATAAGCTCCGCCGTAGAGGTATTCCACAAAATTATACGCCTTTGCCCCTGCATTGCGAAAGGCTATTTTCACAGCCATTATAAAAGGGGGAATAATAAAAATATTCATGAAAGCATAATTCTCAGATATATAATTAATCATAAAGGAGAGCAATTTTTCAAAAACTCCATTGGCCTGTAGCGTAGTGGAAATATTCACCGTATTTGCAACTTCCGGACTCACCAGGTGATTAAGCAAACTGTAGATTGCGGAAAGGATAATTAGCAAGGGAAACGGTTGGAAATAATTAACTCTTTTGCAGTTTATATAATCTGCAACAATCTTTCCCGGATTAACAAATAGCATTCTCAACGTATAAAAGACACCTTTGTCTACATGAAGGAAACCATGCATAAGGCTTTCTACCAATGTTTTATAGGTGAGACGGGTTGTTGTTGCTTTCTGACCGCAACAGTTACAGAATTTACCATCAAACTCGTTTCCACAGTTTTTACATATCAATTGAGACATAGTTGTGCGTATTAATTGTGTCGCAAATTTACAATTAATTATTGAATACAAAAAAAGTTGTTAAATATATTCTTCACAAACCAGTTCGCCTTTCAACGCCCCTAAAGCATTAAGTACTAAAGCTTCCATTTCATCTTCTCCAGGGAAAATACTGATGGGGGCAAGGAAACTTATTTGTTCACTTAACCTATTTACGCAATAATCACTGTATGCAATTCCTCCGGTCAAAACAATCGCATCAACCTTTCCGTGTAGAACTACACACATGGAACCAATCTCTTTGGCTATATTATAAATCATTGCCTCCAGAACCAATTCGGCTTTCTGGTCTCCTTCTTCAATCCTTTTAATCACGGTTCGCACGTCAGTGGTACCCAGATAAGCCATCAGTCCTCCTCTACTGGTAATCATCTTCTTAATCTCGCTCTCTGTGTACTTTCCACTAAAGCAAAACTCCACCAATTGTCTTGCCGGAAGAGTTCCAGCTCTTTCGGGAGAAAAAGGACCACTACCTTCCAATGCATTATTTACATCAACAACCCTACCTTGCCGATGAGCTGCCACGGAAATACCTCCGCCTAAATGAGCAACTACCAGATTCAGGTCTTCGTATCTTCTATTAACGCTTCGGGCATATTTACGGGCAATAGCCTTATGATTAAGCGCATGAAAAACAGACAGGCGAGGAAGTTGTGGAAAGCCTGAAAGCCGGGCTACATCATCCAACTCATCTACAACTACCGGATCGGCAATATAAGCTTTGCATCCGGGAATAAGCAAGGAAATCTCTTCGGCTAGAAGTCCGCCCAGATTACATGCATGTTGCATAAGAGCATTCCGAAGATCGCTTTTCATCCGTTCATTAACTTCATAGACACCGCTTGAAATTGGCTTCAGCAATCCGCCCCGACCTACGATTGCCGCAAATCCGGAAAACAGGTTCTCTTTCCTGAGCTCAGAAACTATCAGATCCTTCCTATAATCATACTGTGAAATAATAGTATGAAAAGGCGCCAAATCATCTGAGGAATGATAGAATGTTTTCACAAACAAGCGATTTTCGTTCTCATACACTGCTATCTTTGTAGTAGTGGAACCGGGATTTATTGCTAAAATTCTCATAAGCTTAATCTTTATTACAGGTAAGACATGCCATAGCTATGCTATAATATTTTGAAAGTCCATCATCGCTTCTGGAGGGAAGTACCACGGGGCAGACAGGGCCTTGTAACAAACCGGCCATGGTAGCATTTGCAAAAAGGGAAACACCCTTATAGAAAGCATTTGCCGACTCGATATTGGGAAATATAAGTACGTCGGCCTGACCATCAATAGGCGACACAATGCCTTTAATATCGCCACTTGCCTGCTCGCAGGAAGTTCTTACGTCTAAAGGTCCGTCAATAATTGCATTGCCAAACTCACCCGCCTCTGCCAGTTCCACTATGTTCACATAATCAAGCGAGTGAGGAAATTTAGCACTCACTTTCTCTGTGCAATGAATTAAAGAGATTCGGGGTTGTTCAATGCCAAAACTATGGCAGGTATTAATAGCGTACGAAATCATTTCAATACGTTGTTGCAAAGTGGGGCGGGGAATTACAGCCGCATCCGAGAAAAACAACAGCTTATTATACGCAGGGATCTGCATAACCGATAAATGAGTGAGCACCTTTCCTGCAGGTAATAGCCCTTTTTCTTTGTCCAAAATGGCATGCAAAAGATTATCTGTGCTTATTATTCCTTTCATCAGAATATCGGCACCACCTTCACGTACAATTCGTACCGCTTCACGGGCTGCCTCATCAGGATCTTCAATATGAATGGTCTTCACAAGCCCTGGATATTTCTTCAGAGACTGATATTTCTCAAGGATAGAAGAATCTCCGATCATGATAAATTCTGCTATTCCTTCTTCAAGCGCACGACTTATTGCATATTCCGTGTTTGGATCATTAGCGCAAACCACAGCTATCCGTTTGCGTTTCTTCAACATCATAAGGTGAGCTGTTAACTGATCAAAACTTCTTATTGGTTCCATTGTTCTGTGATTTTTAGCAAATATGCAAAAAAAGATTGATATCAATACTACAAGCCCATAATAATAATCAAAAAGAAAGAATTTTTTAATTAAAAGACTAATTCAATGCCTCTAAACTATCAATTTGACATTCTTAGAGAGCTAACTTCTTACAAAAGGAGATGTTTTTAAAAAGAACTACACTAAATTAAATTTAACTGTAGACTATATATACATAAGCTCTACAGCTATTTTAAATAACCTCTACTCTAATAAAAGAAACAATAGAGGAAAATGACCTTAGGTTTCACTCTTTAACTGCTTAACATTACTTAAATTCAAATTTAAGTGTAAATTTGCAAAAAAGTAAATATATGAGAAAGTATCAATTCCCGCCTTATCTTCAAACAGGTGATAAGGTTACAATAATATCGCCTGCCGGAAAAATAGACAAAAGCTTTCTAAAGGGAGCAAAAAAAGTACTGGAATCATGGGGTTTGGAAGTAACCTTAGGAAAATATGCCGCCGGTGAGTGCGGACGATTCTCCGGATCTTCAAAACAACGTGCCGCCGACCTTCAATTGGCAATGGATGATAAACAAACAAAGGCTATCCTTTGCAGCCGGGGAGGCTACGGAGCTATTCATCTTATAGATCAGATTGATTTTACACGGTTTAGGGAGAACCCTAAATGGTTATTGGGCTACAGTGACGTGACTCTGCTCCATGAACTGTTTCAATACAATGGTTTCGCTTCTATTCATTCGCTCATGGCAAGGCATCTTACTGTTGAGTCTACGACTGATCCGTGCTCTTTGCATCTCAGGAATATGCTGTTTGGGGAGCTGCCTTCTTATCACTCTCCCAAACATAAACTGAATATTGCAGGACAAGCCAAAGGAATTCTTCGGGGAGGCAATCTCTCTGTACTTTACGGATTGAGGGGAACTCCTTATGATTTTCCAGCCGAAGGAACAATCCTTTTTATCGAAGACATTGGAGAGCGACCTTATCACATTGACAGAATGATGAATAATCTGAAACTGGGTGGTGTTCTTGAAAAGCTATCAGGATTAATAGTGGGACAGTTTACTGAATATGAAGAGGACTTGTCCCTGGGCAAAGAAGTTTATGAAATGATTGCCAACATGGTTAAACCTTACGGCTATCCTGTCTGTTTTAATTTCCCGGTAGGGCATGTTGAAGGCAATGTTCCGCTAATCTGTGGCGGTGAAGTAGAACTAACAGTAGAAAACAAAGGTGCGGAATTAATATTCAAATAGTCTGTCTATTCATTTAATTTTGTGAAATCCAGATAGGAAAAAGGATTTATCTCCCGAAAGATTTGTACTTTTGGGCTCGAAAAACAAACGTAACATTAAAGAATGAAAAAAAAATATTTCATGCTTATTTCGGCATCACTGCTGTTTGCATGCGTTTCATGCGGAATTAACAGCAATAAACAGGCCACGCAACAAACAGAAGAAGCAATGGTTGTTAAGGCTCCTGACTTCGATGCAGATAGTGCTTATAACTATGTTAAAGCACAAGTTGACTTTGGACCGCGTGTGCCAAATACCAAACAGCATGTGGCATGCGGAGAATATCTTGCCAGCAAGCTAGCTTCGTTAGGTGCTACAGTTACCAATCAATATGCAGATTTAATGGCTTATGATGGCACAATATTAAAGGCCCGGAATATTATCGGATCTTTCAACCCTGAAACAAAAAAACGTGTGCTTCTCTTTGCTCATTGGGATACACGCCCTTGGGCAGACAATGATAAAGATGAGTCAAAGCATCACACTCCTATTCTGGGAGCCAATGATGGTGCAAGCGGTGTAGGTGTATTGCTTGAAATGGCACGCTTAATGGGAAAGAAAGCACCCACAATTGGTGTAGATATTATCTTCTTTGATGCGGAAGATTACGGTACACCGGAGTTCTATAAAGGCGAACACAAAGAAGAGAGCTGGTGTCTGGGCACTCAATACTGGGCACTCAATCCTCACGTGGAAGGTTATAATGCTCGCTTTGGCATTCTTCTGGATATGGTTGGAGGCAAAGGAGCAACATTCTATCGTGAAGGGTATTCCAATGACTTTGCAAAGTCTGCAGTAAAGAAAGTATGGGACAAGGCCGGTGCACTAGGTTACAACAGCTACTTTATTAATGAGGACGGAGGATATGTAACCGACGATCATCTGTTTGTAAACCGCATAGCAAAGATACCAAGTATAGACATCATCCCTACCGACCGCAGCAGTAAAGAAGGAGGCTTTGGTTTCTTCTGGCATACAACGGACGATAATATGAATGTTATTGATCGCTCAACACTCAAAGCAGTGGGACAAACTGTTTTAGATGTGGTATATAATGAAAAATAATTCAGAAAAAAACTAATTAATATGACTATAAATGAATTGCAAGACCAGGTAATCGAAGAATTTAGCGATTTCGATGACTGGATGGACAAATATCAGTTACTGATAGATCTCGGAAACGAGCAAGAACCTCTTGAAGAACAATATAAAACGGAGCAAAACCTTATTGAAGGTTGCCAAAGCCGGGTATGGCTACAAGCCGATGAGGTAGATGGCAAACTTGTCTTCCGGGCAGAAAGCGACGCGCTCATTGTTAAAGGAATCATTGCCTTGCTTATAAAGGTAGTATCGGGGCATACACCTGATGAAATACTGGATAACGACCTTTACTTTATTGACAAAATAGGTTTAAAGGAGCATTTATCTCCTACAAGAAGCAACGGATTATTATCAATGGTCAAACAAATGAGAATGTACGCATTAGCATTTAAGGCAAAAGGAGGAAATTAAAAATTCCTCCTTTGTTCTTTTATCAATATAATAAGAAAGAGAAGAAAGATTAAGCCTGTAGCACCCATTGCTATAATACCCCAGGTAAATTGCCAGGTTAAGACAGAAAGCCCGAAAAGTATGCCGGCAGCTACAAAAGATATTATATCTCTCTTGAGCCTGCTTTTTTGTCTTAGCCGCTCATGAATCTTTTTATCATCTATAAGCAATTCACATCCCACAGAGCGGATCAGCATCCTCATAGTTTGCGGAGTAATCGCACCAGAGTCATATTCAACTTTCATCAGCATATTTGAATGATCTACAGATACGCTTAAGACTCCTATCTGTGATCTGATAATGCGCTTTAGCCATTCAACCTTATCTTTATGTTTAATGTTTTCTATAAGAAATACACTTCTTGTTATTGCATCCATATTTACTGACCATTACAATACATTAATACATCAAAAAAACCTAAAGTCTGATAATCTTCTGAAAGATAAGAACTTTTCAATAAAAAAACAAACAATAATTATTATTTATTGAAACAACTAAACGTAGGGTTACTACTCAATGTATAAATAACAAATAATCAATTATAATGTTTATTAAAAAGTACTGTTAAACAACAGCACAGATAACAAAAAATATAAGCAAAAACAATAGGATATGAAATAACAAATGAGTCTATATGGCCTTAAAGATTCTCTCAACTTCTGCCTTATCATTATAGAGTTGATCCTTCAATTCCTTAATACCGTTAAACTTAACCTCAGACCGGATGCGTTTAACAAAAGATACACGAACGGTTTTACCGTAAATATCATCAGAGAAATGCAGAATATTTACCTCTAGAGTGCGGTTTGTGCCATTATTCATAGTGGGGCGATGACCGATATTAATCATCCCAATATAATCTGCACCTTCAACAGATACACAAACAGCATAAACGCCATCTGCAGGAATAATCTTTTCTGGATCAACACTTAAATTTGCTGTAGGAAAGCCAATGGTGCGGCCAACCTTATGTCCGGTTTCAACAAAACCGTCCAGGTAATAATCATAGCCCAAAAAGGAATTAGCCATATCAATATCACCTGATAAAAGAGCTGTACGAATAACAGAGGAACTAACCTTTCGCCCTTCAATTGTAAGGGCTTTGGCACGCACTACATCCATTCCAATCTCTTTACCATATTGGTAATATTCATTAAACCCTTCGCTACGGTTATGACCAAAACGATGATCGTAACCAATAACCAGAGAATCTACATGAAACTGTTTTTTCAGTACTTGGGCCATGAAGTTTTTAGCTGTCAAGGCTGAGATTTCAGCAGTAAAATTAAGAAGGAAACAATAGTCCACTCCCGTTTGGCTCAATATATCTTCTTTCTCTTTGAGGGTAGAAAGCAATTCCAAACGATAATTTGTATCAATAACCTTACGAGGATGCACAGGAAAAGTTATCAATGCAGAACGAAGTCCTTTCGTTGCGGCAACAGCTTTTACTTGCTCTATGAGATATCGGTGTCCCTTATGTACCCCGTCAAAGAATCCTATTGTTGCAACACATGGTTCAATTGCATCATCTTTTAGATCGCAAATGATCTTCATCTTTTCATTATTTAAAAATATGCCCCCAGTCTTCCTGATCCTTGGGGGTATAAGTATGAATACCAAGCGACTCTGCCATTTTACAATTTGCTGTAGAGTCGTCTATAAACAATGTCTCTTCCGGTCTTATACCAGTGTCCGATATAACCGTCTCAAAGATTTCTTTTGAAGGCTTAAGCTGGTGCAACTGATAAGAGAGGAAAATCTTTTCAAAAAAATCTTCTGCTTTAAAGTTCTTATAAGAGAAAAAACGTTCGCAGGACATTCCCCAATGAATTTCATTCGTATTACTCAATAAGAAAACAGAATATTGTTGACGAAGTTTAAGCAAAAGATCTAATTTATAAGAGGGAACACTTACCAGAAAGCTATTCCACGCATCATCAATCTGCTTATCGGTAAAATCCTTACCGGCAGTCATTCTCAATTCTTCGTGAAATTGATCTGTTGTAATATCCCCGTTCTCCAGTTTCATTAGAAGTCCCCGCTGATAAAATGGATTCAACATCTCTTCAATGCAATCAGCGCCAATAGATTTAAATGAATCTATGCAACGGGAACGATCTAAATCGACCAATACTCCTCCAAAATCAATAATCAAATTCTTTATGAGATGATTCATTTCTTATTTATTCTTCAGACGTTTGAAAAAGCGAATGATCTCACCCACCCACAATACGATAGAGGTTAAACCAAACACTGCAACCCAGGTTTGCCATTCAAGAGGTTCGGTACGGAATACTTTTCCGCCAAACTGAACTATCATGATCTGCCCTACAAGAATAATAAGAAGTACCAATAGTAATCCATAAGATTTTGAAAAGCCTTTAAATGCAGAATCACTGGTTCCAAATACTCTTGCATTAAATAAGTTCCAGAATTGCAGCAGAACGAATGTAGTAAAGAATAGCGTTAGGTTATGAACAGTCATAACACCATCATCGCCTGTATAGTATGTAATCATACCCAATAAAAGGATAAGGAAAACCATGCCTACACCAAGAATGTTATATCGCATCTGTTTAGTGATGATAAAGTCTGTTCCCTTACGTGGTTTCTCTTTCATCACAGTCTCACTAGGCGGAATAGAAGCTAAAGCCAATGCCGCAAAGGTATCCATTATAAGGTTCACCCAAAGCATCTGTGTTACTGTTAATGGCAATTCCGTTCCTACAAATGATCCAAGCAAAACAATAAGTAATGCCACAAAGTTGATTGTTAACTGGAATACGATGAATCGCTGAATGTTCTTATATAAAGAACGTCCCCACATAACCGCCGTACTAATACTATTAAATGAATCATCAAGCAACGTTATATCACTGGCTTCCTTAGCTACGGAAGTTCCTGTTCCCATAGAAAGACCTACCTGAGCATGGTTCAGTGCCGGAGCATCATTTGTTCCATCTCCGGTTACAGCAACTACAGCACCTTTTTGTTGCAAGAGTTGCACCAGCCTTTGCTTATCTGTAGGACGAGCACGAGACATTATCTTCAAATCCAGCACACGATCAAGCAGTTCCTCGTCACTTAGTTCGGCAAAACCAGCTCCGGTAATATGATTCCTTTCCGTATCAGCATCCGTCCATAACCCAATCTGACGGGCAATTTCTTTTGCTGTTCCCGGAGTATCACCGGTAACGATTTTCACATCAATTCCGGCAGACTGACATTTCCCAACAGCCGCTGGAACGTCTAAACGAATTGGATCTGATATGGCAACAACACCAAGGAAATTGAGATCGTTACCCGCAGCCAGGTCAACACAATCGCTCGGAGCATCAGCATCCACAATCTTGTAAGCGAACCCCAGAGTACGCATTGCCATGTTCTGATAAGCCAGTAACTGAGCTTCAACAGTAGCACGATATTCTGATGTAGCAACTGATTTATCTCCTAAAATAACTTGTTTACATTTTCCCAGTACAATCTCAGGCGCACCTTTCACATAAAGAATCTTCTTACCAAGAAGAGATGACTTTACCAATGTGGCCATAAACTTGCGCTCAGTAGAGAAAGTAAGCTGATCATAAACCTTTGCATCTTGTCTTAACTCAAGATAATTTATATTTTGCGAATCAAGCCATAATAGCAATGCAACCTCTGTTGGATTTCCAACACCTTTAGGCTTCTCGCTCTCATTAGTTTCTTCCAGGAACGCAGTAGAGTTTGTACAAATACCTTCTTGTATCAGTTTGCTGATTTCATCATCAGCCAGCTTTCCACTCTCTTTTAAACCATAGAATTTGGTTTCATGCACCTGCATTAAGTTCTGAGTCAGCGTGCCTGTCTTATCAGTACAAATAACAGTTACCGCACCCATTGTTTCACAAGCATGCATTTTGCGAACCAGATTATTTGTAGCAAGCATTCGGCGCATGTTTAACGCCAGACTTAGCGATACACTCATTGGCAAACCTTCGGGCACAGCTACTACAATTAATGTAACAGCCATCATAAAGTATTTTAGTACAATCTGGAATATAGCTATATAAGCCTGCCAGTTATCCAGCTCATTTGAATCTAATCCATAAGCTGCAAAGGCTATCAAACCTACCAGCAGAAAAGAGAGAAGTCCAATTAATGACCAAAATCCGGAAGAACGTCTGTTAATTGCCAAAGAAAATTTATGAGGCATCCACATTTTGATGGAAGCAATCATCAATCCTAAAATAGCAGCAATAGAAATGATCTTTGGTCCGATAAGATTATTTAAAAGAGCACCATTATATTCAACGGAACCAATTAACAATGCGTCTTTAATAAAGAAAACAAGGAAAGTAGCCATTGCAACAGAGAAACCTACCATTCCAATAAACTGTGCAAGTTTAGACAACTGCACATTAAGCGGAGTAGGTTCTTCACTTTTTTCAGTAGATTGCTTTGCAACCTTACCAATTTCCGTAGCATCTCCAACTCGAAGAACTTTCATTATCCCATGACCATCAACAACAGTTGTGCCACGCATCACCAGATTTGAAGTATAAGTAGCTTCTTCATCAAATTGCGATTCATCTGTCGTTTTATCTATAATCGGTTCTCCAGTGAGGTTAGACTCGTTAATCTGCATCGAGATAGCCTCAATTAGCTCCCCATCAGCAGGAATTTCTTCACCAGTTTCCAATATAATAATATCACCAACTACTATATCCTTACGGGGAATCTCATGGACTTTTCCATTACGAAGCACTTTTACCGCAGTTTCTTCATTGACAGCATTCAGCAAATCAAACTTCTTACTTGCATCATATTCAAAATAGAAACCAATCCCTGTAGCCAGGAAAATAGCAAAGAAAATACCTATTGTCTCCGCATATTCATGCTCTATAATAGAAATAAGCAGAGAAAACATCGCAGCGACAAGTAATACTCGTACAATAGGATCGTCAAACTTCTCTAAATAAAGCTTCCAAAGAGAAGGACGCTTTGGAGGCGTTAATAAGTTAACTCCATTTTTCTCACGACTTTCAATAACTTGTTGGTCATTGAGACCAATGTGATAATAATCATTCTTTGTTGCAGTCATATAAATTGATCTGGTTATTTTAGTTTCTTATCGTAATCTCCCGACTGTAATATTTCAACAGCCTTTTTTACACTCTCATTTGCCGAGTTCATTACGTGAAAATATTCATTCATATCCCATAAATCACGTGCAATAAGGGCTTTTAGCTGAGTTTTTAATAAAGGTTCTGAAATTTTGAGTTGTTCCTTTTTGAGTTCCACTTTTGCTTCTGTACCCATAGCAACCAGTTCCTCTATCATAGAATTACTAACCTCAAACTTATCATTATAATCACTGAACGTTTTATATTTATTCAGCAATTCTTTTCGGTTGTTCTCAACATATTTAAGTGTCATTTTCAAAACAGTTCCCTTTGCCGCAAGATTGCGGTGGTAATCTGTATAAAGAGTAGTGTCAACAGGCACAAAATAATCGGGCATAATTCCACCTCCTCCGTAAACAACTCTTTCAAATTTCTTTGTTTTACACTTTAATGAATCAGGAAAATGAATACTGTCTGAATTCATCATTTCGCCTTTATTATAGCGATTAATCAGATCCATATTGTATTTCTCTATATTTTCATAAGGCTTTTGAATACATCTTCCGGCAGGAGTGTAATAACGGGCTACCGTTAAACGAATCATCGAGCCATCGGGTAAATCAATTGGGCGCTGAACCAGTCCTTTTCCAAAAGAACGGCGGCCTACAATCAGCCCTCTATCCCAGTCCTGAATGGCACCCGATAAAATCTCACTAGCAGATGCAGAGAACTCATTAACCAACACTACTAACCTGCCTTTCTGAAATTTCCCGGTTCCTTTCGCAAAGAACTCGCTGCGAGGAGTGCGCTGACCTTCAGTATACACAATTAATTCCTTTGCTCCCAGGAATTCATTAGCCAGATCAATAGCAGCATTCAAATATCCACCCCCATTATCCTGCAAATCGAGAACCAGATCTTTCATTCCTTTAGCTTTCAACTCTTTGAGCGCTTTGGTAAATTCATCAGCTGTAGTAGATGCAAAACGATTAATCCGGATATAACCAATCTTATCCTGAATCATATAAGATGCATCCAGGCTATAAAGAGGAATACGGTCACGTTTTACTTTAAAGCTGAGCAAATCCTTAATGCCTCTTCTTAACACCGTTAAATTCACAATTGATCCTTTCGGACCTTTCAAGCGGCGCATTACCTCATCAGTACTCATTTTCACACCAGCAATAGCCGTATCATTAACCGCTATTATCCGGTCGCCTGCCAGAATTCCAATCTTTTCAGAAGGTCCGCCGGAAACCGGTTGAATTACCAGTAAGGTATCCTCTGCCATGTTGAACTGCACACCAATACCTTCAAAGTTGCCCTGCAAAGGCTCATTCATCTTTTTCACTTCATCAGAATTGGCATACGTGGAATGAGGATCAAGAGTAGATAACATCTTAACAATAGCATCTTCTACTAACTTATCTTCATTCACTTTATCAACATAAAGATTATTGATAGCAAACTCTGCCATATGGAGTTTACGAGAAGCAACTGTTCCGTAATTCTGAGCTTGCATACTAATAGAAAGCAAGCATATAAAAGAAATAAATATTTTTTTCATTTAATGACTATTTCGCATCAGATACCCATTCCCTTAGGAATAAAGCGGCTAACATCTTTATTATATTGCAAAAGTTCCCTTACAATAGTGGAGCTCACGCAAGTTAGTTCCGGTTCTGTAAAGAGTAATATTGTCTCAATTCCAGCCAATTGTCTGTTCACATCGGCAATGGTTTCTTCGTATTCAAAATCTTTCACCGTACGGATTCCACGAACAATAAACTTTGCATCAACGGCCTGAGCAAAATCAATTGTCAGGCTATTATATGGCTGCACCTTTATTCTCGGTTCGTCCTTATACAGGTTACAGATCATCTCCACACGTTTTTCTATAGGGAAATAGGTTTTCTTATTTTCATTTATACCTATGCCTATTACTATTTCATCCATAAAGGTCAAAGCACGCTTTACCACAGAGAAATGACCAACAGTAAAAGGATCGAATGTACCGGGGAATATGGCTCTTTTCATAATTTTAAGCTACATCTTCTTCAATAACCAAATTATCTATAATAAAGTTCTGGCGCTCCATGGTATTCTTTCCCATGTAAAACTCTAAAAGTCCTTTCACCAAATCATTTTTTCGGAGAGACACTTGTTCCAGACGTATGTCTTTTCCTATAAAATGCCTGAACTCATCCGGAGAGATTTCACCTAATCCTTTAAATCGGGTAATTTCAGGATTGGGAGAAAGTTTATTGATTGCACTTATCCGTTCTTCTTCCGAATAGCAATAAATGGTTTCTTTTTTATTTCGCACACGGAAAAGAGGTGTTTGCAGAATATATACATGCCCCTTCTTTATCAGATCAGGGAAAAACTGCAGAAAGAAAGTAATCAACAGCAAACGGATGTGCATACCATCCACATCGGCATCTGTTGAAACAATCACTTTGTTATAACGCAATCCCTCAATTCCATCTTCAATATTCAGTGCCGCCTGAAGCAGATTAAATTCCTCATTCTCATAAACCACCTTTTTAGTAAGTCCAAAAGAATTCAACGGTTTACCACGCAGACTGAAAACCGCCTGAGTATTCACATCACGGCTTTTCGTGATAGAGCCACTGGCAGAATCACCCTCGGTAATAAAAATACATGAATCTTCCTGGTTCTTTCCTTTCGTGTCGGTTAAGTGAGTGCGGCAATCACGTAATTTACGGTTGTGCAGGTTTGCTTTTTTTGCACGCTCACGGGCTAGTTTGGTTACACCGGCTATCGCTTTTCGCTCCTTTTCTGAATCTTGTATTTTCTGAAGTAATATTTCTGAAGTCACATGATTAATGTGCAGATAGTTATCCAGTTCGCGTTTCACAAAATCACCGATAAACTTCCCTACAGAAGGGCCATCAGGACCAATATCCTTAGAGCCAAGCTTTGTTTTCGTCTGAGATTCAAATACCGGTTCTTCAACCTTTATACTGATAGCTCCCACCATACCGGAACGAATATCGGCATAATCAAAGTTCTTGGGATAATATTCCTTAATCGTCTTTGCTACTGCTTCACGAAAAGCAGTTAAATGCGTTCCACCCTGAGTGGTATGCTGTCCGTTGACAAAAGAGTAATACTCCTCTCCATATTGATCACTATGAGTAAGAACCATCTCAATATCGTCAGCCTTCAAATGAATAATGGGATAGAGCGGATCAGTAGTCATGTACTCATTTAACAAGTCGACCAATCCATTTCGTGAATTGAATTTCTTCCCGTTAAATACGATTGTCAACCCCGAATTAAGAAATACGTAATTCTTTAGCAGCGGTTCAATATGTTCCTTTTCGTAGTGATAATCTTTGAATATCGTATCATCAGGAACAAACTCAGTTAATGTACCATTATCATGTTCTGTTTCAGCAATTGGATAATCATTGATAATATATCCTCTTTCAAACTCAGCAGTCTTCTCCTCTCCATCCCTGAAACTGGATACACGAAAAAAGGAAGAAAGCGCATTTACCGCCTTTATACCAACACCGTTCAAACCTACCGATTTCTTGAAAGCTTTGGAATCATATTTACCTCCGGTATTCATTTTTGAAGAAACATCGATTACCTTCCCCAAAGGAATACCGCGTCCGTGGTCACGAACCGTAACCTTTCCATCGGCAACCGTAACCTCAATAGTCTTACCAAATCCCATCATGTACTCATCAATAGAATTATCCATAGCCTCTTTCAGAAGCACATAAATTCCATCATCAGCATGAGAACCATCACCCAACTTACCGATATACATACCAGGACGGCGGCGAATGTGCTCTTTCCAATCAAGGGTCCGAATATTATCTTCGGTATATTCAGAGACCTGGAGTTTTTCTTCAAATTTTTCTTCCATAATTATCAATCTGCCAATAGCTTATATACTACAAATCTATTTTCTTTGTAAACGCTCGACGACGTTTATGCTGAACTGTTTCAAAGTATTCCCATTGAGCCTGAACCTTACCGTTCATCTCTAATTCCGGGTTGCTTTCTGCAAATATACAACCTTCTTTTTGGTAAACTGGAATTAAATCAGAAAATAATAAGGCATTCACCCCTTTGTTCTGATACTCCGGTTTTACTGCAATCAAAAGAAGATCTATAACTTTTCTTTTTCCAAAGAACAAAGCTTTTATTAAATGGAACCAACCAAAAGGTAATAGTCTTCCATTAGCTTTTTGTAATGCAACAGATAAGGATGGCATCGTAATACCAGCTGCAATCAACTTACCTTCAGCATCAACGATAAGAGGAACCATTTTTAAATCGACAATAGGAAGATATGCCTTCACATAATGTTCAATTTGTTTTTGGGAAAGTGCGGAATATCCATATAACGGGCTATAAGCCTCGTTCATCAGATCAAAAATAGCCTGTCCATAATCTTTAGCCAGCTTCTTCCCGGAAGTATATTTTATAACCTTAAGATTATACTTTCTTTGAATCAAATCAGAAATGCGCTGATGCTTTTCTGGAACCCCGGTCTCAGGAATAAAAATCTTAAACTCTACCCAGTCGGCATCCTTCTCGTAGCCGAGTTTCTGCATATGTTCAGGGTAATAAGGATAATTGTAGATGGTTGCCATCGTGCTTAACTGATCAAAACCGTCAATCAGCATTCCTTCCGCATCAAAGTCAGTGAATCCTAAAGGACCTTGGATATTTTCCAATCCATGTTCTTTACCATACTGTTCCACCGTTTTAAGCAGAGCCTCGGAAACTTCTAAATCATCAATAAAGTCAATCCATCCAAAGCGGACATCTTTTTTATTCCAGGTAGTATTCGCCTTATGATTAATAATGGCAGCAACCCTTCCCACTAATTTGCCGTCTTTATATGCTAAGAAATATTCTGCTTCACAAAATTCAAAAGCCGGATTTTTATCTTTATTAAATGTATTAAGCATATCATCATAAAGATCAGGAACAGAATAAGCGTTGCCTCTATATAACTTGATGTTAAATCGGATAAACTCTTTAAGTTCCTTTTTATTAGAGACTTGTTTTATTTTTATCGCCATGGGTTGTATTTATGTTAAGATTGCAAAGATACTCTTTTTCAATAAAAAACATAAATCCCACCTTATTAATCTAACTCAAAGGCTACATTTTATCAGTTTTATTTAGAACCTGATTAAGTCAGGACTTATGACATTTTATAAGTACCTTCTGTTCATCCATCAGTGTCGTTGCAAAAAGATAATTGTCTCCCCCATCGGAGAGTTTCAGGCGTTTACGAAGCTCCGCTACTGAAGAAGGAAAGTTCCGTACAGTAATATTAGCCTGCTTTATGTTTTCCATGTTTGTTTTCAGCTCCTTCTTATTCAGACTAAAAACAGCTTCGCACTCAAATTTCCTGCCGGGGAAATTCACAATCAGCTGATCCGAAGTATAGAGATGACTATTGGGATGTAGCTTTTTAAACTGGTACCTGTTTGCGATACTTTTATAAGCACCGGCCTTGAGAATAGATGCATTGGGTTCATAAAGAAAGCGACCCACCTGCTTTGCATATTCACACCCTTGCTGTTCCTCCTCCTTATTGAAAGAATAAGTCTGCATTTCTCCATTCTTGAGAATGTTCACACAGTGAACAGGCATTTCAGCACTTTTTCCCTCTTTACGAAGAATGACGAGCAACTCCTTGCATTCATTGGCAACCGACACCACATGTACTTCCCTGGCAAAAGATAAATCGTGCAATGCCAGAGAAAGATCAAGCATAGGAGACAGTTTTATCATCACCTGCTGAGCTTTGTTTACCAACAATTCAGAGATTTCCCCAACATTAGGTTCACAATCGGCTATCGCAACCACCTTTCCGCCCTGTTCATTTCTTCTTGCAGGATAAATAAATAGCCAGTACACCTTCTCCACCCGAGAAAGATACTCCACACCATCACCATTTACCACATCAATATGCTGCAAACCCAATAAAGGAAAATTAGAAAATGCAATTTCACACAACTCTTGCTGCCGTTCCACATAAACAGCCCGTTGAAAGTTTGCAGATAGAAAAGCACAATCAATCCCAAATCCCCCAGTCATATCTATCAAAATATCCCCTTTCACGAGAGAGGATTTATATCTTGCCGTAGCTTCCGATGAACACTGTTCCAAAGAAAGAT
>Ga0172378_10001752_pt1 | contig 20118 bp, 34 predicted proteins | sample GrowelOW332metaG_FD_119755 | JGI IMG/M metagenome (GOLD analysis project Ga0172378, IMG submission 119755) | Groundwater microbial communities from an aquifer near a municipal landfill in Southern Ontario, Canada - Pumphouse #3_1 metaG | ecosystem: Environmental > Aquatic > Deep subsurface >... | reverse complement strand
GGAGTGATGAAGCCTTATTATCAGGACGAGCATGTAACGCTGTACTGCGGGGATAGTCTTGAAGTAATGCCAGAGTTAAATATGGCTTTTGATTCTTGTATAACCGACCCCCCGTATGGCACTACCGCTTGCAAATGGGATTCCGTGATACCACTTGAGCCGATGTGGAAAAACCTAAAGAGGCTGATTAAGGATACAGGGATAATCTGTTTGTTTGGGGCACAGCCCTTTACATCTGCTTTGATTCTTAGTAATGTGAGAGAGTTTAAGTATGAGATTATATGGGACAAAGAACACGGAAAAGCTCCCGGAGTAGCAAAGTACAGACCCATGCCAAGCCATGAAAACATGTGTATCTTTGGTTATGGAAAATGTACTTATAATCCACAAATGGGCGAGGGAAAGCCTTACACGGACATAAGGGAGAGCAATGTACGGTCACAAAATGAACATGGATTTGGATATGGTAAAGGATTCTCGATTATAAATAATGGCACTCGGTACCCTCTGTCAGTACATAGATGTAAGACCTACCCGTTTGCTGGACAACATCCAACTCAAAAACCAGTTGCCTTAATTGAGTACCTGATTAAAACTTATACCAATGAGGGAGAATCGGTGCTTGACTTTGCTGCGGGTTCTGGCACAACAGGAGTAGCTTGCATGAACACTAACAGAAAGTGTGTTTTAATTGAAAAAGAGGAAAGATACTGCGCGATTATAGCAGAGAGATTGAAAGAAAATGAAAGAAGATTAAGCCAAATGTTGTTTTATTGATAAAGTGAAAGGAAACAAAATGATCATCTATCTAATCGGGGCAATCACGAATGACGACATCTACAGATGCACTTTTGGACGTGCAGAGCGGTGCTGGGGTGAGCAATGGACAAAGTAATCCTATACGGGGCCGTCACGTGGAGCAATCCATATACCAGGTCAAAACGTGGCTGGCCAAAAGTCCTGTACTGGCGAAAGCTGACCGGCAGTGGACATGATGAGCAGAAACGGTTTCTGATGGATTTTTACCGGGATTGCGGGGTGAACGAAGTTCCGCTGGGATATTCACTGGCCATCGCAATGAAGGATATAAAGCCATACAAGCCACAGGACCCGATGCGAGTCTTGAAGCAACGACTGAACAGGCTGGATAAGCGCATGGAGGAAAAGTTACCATTGTTCGTAAATGAGTTCAAAGCCGAACACAAGGCGACATACAAAGACCACCATGACGTGTCCGCGATTGCGGTTGAGCAGAAGGAGCGAAAAGAACTGGTGGAATCATCAGACCCGGAAGTGTTATTACCGGCACAGATGGCAGGGAATGATGGTTGGAAGCGGGATGACTGGAAAATGGTAAGGGAGCGATTGAGACGGATCATGTTTGCAAACAAAAAACACATTGATCCGGCGATCATGGAAAAAGCAATGTAAAAAGAAAGGGCAAGAAGATGAAACCGCGTATTGTGAAAGTGAATCTGCAAATTGAACTTTTCGGGAAACATTATCGGCTGGTGATTGACCGAACGGCGAAAAGTCAATTACGAAAGCACTGCGATAAGTGCGACTTGCAAGGAAGTGGCCTTTGCTTCTGGGATGATAAGGCTGGGATCAATGGCAAATCAATTACTGCGAATATTTTTTGTCAAGACCCTACAGGATATGGCCGATGGATTGGATACTGGAAACAGGTCAGGAAAGGGCAATAAGATGAGAAGAACAATGAGAGAAGAAATGAGCGATAAAATCTACTGCAAAGACTGCCAGTGGTTTAATGACGGCATAACGGGTGGTACATGTCACCGGATGCCGCCACAAACGGTTCGCAACAGTAATCTTTCCGAAGGATCATTACATCCATCTGTGTTTGAAAACGACTGGTGCGGAATGGCTGAACGGAGAGAGGAAGCAGAACAGGAATTTATCACGGCAGGCAAGTGTGAAGCCGGTGACGCTGTTTGTGTTTGCAACTATGGAGAGATGGAGAAGATGCAAGCCGAAAACAAGCGATTGCGCCGACTGATTTGCGAGGTGCGAGGTTTTTTACTCTTTGGGGCAGCTCCTGGGCTTGTTCGTTTGACGCAGGAGACCATCGACGCAATCAACAAGATTGCAAACGATGAATTGTGGGGGGAAGGAAACAAAATGAATCCAACAGACTTTATTAAAAAGCACGGTGCGTGTAGAGATGGCACAGCATGGGCTTTGTCCGTTAGCGATGACATGGCCGATGTTTGGGATGCCCTGATTGCTCAGGGCAAGCGCGAATGGCTGGTATGGATATTAACTAGACCAGATGTATTTCCGGATTCCGTCTTACGGAAGTTGGCTTGTCGATTTATCCGTGAAACCCCACTGCACGACGGACGGAAGGTATGGGATTTATTGCTTGATGAACGCAGCCGGAGGGCTGTGGAAGTAGCAGAACTGTACGCAGATGGAAAAGCAACGGGAGCGGAGCTGAAAACGGCCCGTAAAAATGCCTATGCTGTCTATGATGCTGTCGACACTGTCTATGCTGCCAATATTGCCTATGCTACCTATGCTGCTGATTACGTCGCGTCCGATGCTGTCTATGGTATTGCTGCTGCTGTCCGTGCCGTTATTTATGCTACTGCCTATGCTGCCGACGTTGTTGCTGCTCGTGATGCACAAATTAAGATGATTGCCGATCTTGGCAATCCATTCAAGGAGGAATAAGAAGATGAATGACGTAAGGCGATTACTGGCAATTAAAGCCAACATTGAAACGGCGATGCAGCGAGACCTTGCACCACACATACGAGTGTTTGCACAGCAGCAACTTGACGAGGTCTGCGAATCAATCAAGGAAGCGCGGGAGGATTTGAGCAAGCTGTTTGAGCCACAGGAAATCGACCTGCTCAAGCAACGGGTGGCAGAGCTGGAAGCCCTCAACGCAGAAATGCTGGTAGAATTGGAAGCACAGCGCAAAGAATGTAAGTGGATGCCGGAAAATCCTGATTGTTCTGACGCAAACTGTGGCAATCAAGATAGCTGTAGCCTACTCAGGGCAATCCAAAAAGCGAAAGAATTAACAGGAGACAAACGATAATGGACAGTAACGCAATTAACCCATCTTACTACACCCAAGGATTTGAGTTCGGTGAGTGCCGTTGTATCATCGTAATTAGAGAATTGCCTTTTAGTCTTGGTAGTGCTGTTAAATACATCTGGCGAGCAGGGGACAAGGACGAGGTACCACAGGAAATAGAGAAAGCACGCTGGTACATAACCGATGCCAGGACACATCCCCGTGTAACACCTGCTATGCAAGAAAGGGCATTAACCGTGCTAGGTATGATAAAAACGGACAATCTCTCACAGGGACAACTCTGTCGCCTGTTCATTATACAAAACCTTATAGGGGGAGACTACGAAAAAGCGCTTTCACACATCAATAAGTTAAATGTTATACTGCAAGAACAACACAACAGGGGAGATAATAATGAGTAAGAGCCATAACGCAGCACACGCAGAGTTTGTTTTTGGGCAGCCAATGAAACCGTGTCCAAAATGCGGGAGTTATAATATGGCTTATCAAATGCCCATAAAAGTGCCAGCAGCGGAGATTGAAAAAATGGCACAGCTAAGTCTCCAAGAAGCTATGTCAATCGCATTTGCGCTGAGTAAGGACAGCGGCGAAATCGAGGGGCCTGTATATCTGCGATGTATGAATTGTTACCATCGAGGGCCGGCGGTGGACTGCACAGGCAGGGATGCACATGACGTAAAACTAGACCCATTGATCAACAAGGAAGTAAAACGGTTGTGGAACAACCAGAAAAAAGAAGGTGCATAAAGATGAAAAGAGCGGCGCTTATTAACACGTCTAGGCTATCTGACGATGTTGCACAGCAGATGTTTGTAGATTATATCCGCAGCAACGGAATGAAAAAAGGCGGTCCTTACTATGATAAAGTCAAAGGAATAACATATACTATAATAGTATCTGACGGGCTAACCATAGTGACGGTAGAAGATGCGACCACACCTCAGAACAATCCGAAACGCCAAAACATGGGGCTGATATATATCATCGGGAATACAACCGGAAACCCACTGTACAAACAACAAATTGACAACGCTGAACGGGTACTAAAAAAACGTTTTATCTGCAATGTGCTTACCCCCCCCCATCGAGAATCATCCTTGGTAGTACAAGGAGATTTAGCGCGTTTGTCATACCAAACAATAGCGGCAGCGGATGCCGTGGCCTTGTTATGGACCAGCAATCAAAGCCACAGCGCGACCTTGGAGTATCTAATCGCACAAGAAGCAGGAAAAACAATTATCCGCATTACAGAACAGTACAAAATAATAATGGAACGAGGTGCATAATGTGTAATCAAGGATTGAATAATAAACGACAGTACTGCGCAACATGTAGATTCGCGGTGGTTAGGTTGGTAGACGACGGCAGCGCGGCCGATCTGTTTTGCACAAACGACGGAATATCAGGGAAACCAAATCTTGTTATTCCAGGAATATGCAAAACCAAAGACCTAGTATTGTGCACAGACATAAGACAAAGACAATTCAGCATACTAAATACCATGTCCTGCGATGGGTATGAGCTAGCAACACCGGCAAGAGTGCATAAAATGCTTCGCTTTACCAAAAAAGACAGGTGTAAACACGATGACTATTGCGATTGCGAGACAGCAATAACGGAACCGGAATAACAATAACAGCAAAAAGGAAGAAATAACCTAATGGCAGAATTTATCAGCGAACAGGTCATAAACTACCTAATCAAAACCGTGCAAACTGGCAGCCCGGAGAGGAAAATAACACGGCAAGAAGCAGTGGAGATAATCAATGACGCAAAAAAGATAATAGACAACCAAAAAGCAAGCGCAGAACAAGCATCACGGGCAACTAAAATATACGAGATGGTAAAAAAAATAAACCGACAGGAGAACATCGAAAAGCAAAAGACAAGCTGGCAATACATGATGGATTGCGCAGGCGAAACAAGCGCAAAACTAATACTGAAAAACGAGGTAGTGAGCGTCAGTGAACTACAAATAGGAAAGCAAAAACACAAGAAGAACAACGAAAAGTAAAATAATAATGACCGAAACCGTGGCAGAAGATAATACCAACGGGGGATACAATCCGTGTTATGGACATTTTGCAAACCAAGGGAAAGAGATGCATGTCACAAACGACAAAGGACATACAATGGCGCTAAAAGATGACGAAATACTAAAGTTATACAACGGCTTAAAGAACATGGCAGGAAACCACTAACACCGCAACACATATATAAACACAAACAGGAAAATACAAACAATGTTAATAGTGAACCCAAAAGTAGAAATAATCACCGAACAAAACCCACTGAAAAGAATCGAACTGGCAGGACGGGTGTGCTACAAATCAGAGAAAAAAATTACCGAAAATAGCGCGTTCGCATTCGTAAAAAAATTGCTCGAAATGGGACACACATCACCATTGGAACACGCAAGAATAACCATGCCATACCAATATTACCAAGGACTGCTCACACAACACAACGGCGAAATACCATACGGAATGATAGACCGAATACACCCCGCACAAAACGAAAACACAGAACAAGGAATATCAATCAACATCAGAGATTATATGGCGATAGGAGGACAAATCAAACTCATACAGGAAGGAAAATTCCAGAACGCTAACGGATATATGACCGTGAAATTTATTTGCGACCGTGGTATCTCACACCAAATTGTACGACACAGAATATTCTCGTTCTCACAGGAATCAACACGGTACTGCAAATACAAAGACAACGTAGTCTTTATTAACCCACTGCCGTTCTTCAACGCACTCCAAAACAGCCAAACCACAACAGAATCTACATGGTGGTGGAAATCTTGCGATTTCGCTGAAAAAGCGTACCACGGATTGATATTCGCAGGAGCTACCCCACAAGAAGCCAGAAACGTACTCACCAATTCAGTGAAAACAGAGGTGATCACAACAGGAACAACAAAAAACTGGACGGAAATGATTAAAACCAGAACCGCAAATAACGCACACCCGCAAATTAAATACCTGATGGAAATGCTAAAAAAGGAATACACAAAATGAGAATAATAGCGTTCGTGTTGGGATGGACAGCCGGGGCTATTATGATAATACAAGGCCAACAACATAGAAACATAACCAAAATCTTAACCGGAATGACAATGATTGTTTGCGCACATACAATATGCCTTAAACATTAAACACTAAAACCAAAACAATAAAAACAATAACACAACCAACATAAACATAGAACCGCAGAGAAACGCACACAGAGGGGCTAAATTAAGCAAAACAACAAAAAATAGGACCAAGATACCAAAAACACCACAAAGACCGAAATTCGCAAAGCTAACGAAGGGAAAGCCCAAGGGGGACAGGGGGCAAGGGGGACGGGAGGGGAAAGAGGAGGAGGGGAGAACAACAGATAAAGATAAGAATAAATAACACAAAAATAACACAAAATACAAACAGGACTAAAAAAGACAAACATACCCTAAACTAACACAAATAAGACAAAAATAAAAAGAAAATAATAAAAATATAACACAAAAAACGCTAAGCGGATATACATAAACAAGTTATACATAATTCCTATATTATAGATAAAAGAAAACATATAACGCAAATGCCTAAACAATAACAATATACAAAACCGCCCCCTACGCGCGCGCACACGCGCACCCGTATATATTATATATTATATATTATCATAATGACTATTATTAACATATCTATAAGACTAACAGTATGATCATATATTATGATTAACACTCATAACTAATATTAAAAGAAAAAAATGACCAAAATAAAAAACCAAAAAACAAAATAAAAGACCGGTGGGTAAACATGAGGATACGCCGCAGTCATTTCTAGGGGAAGGGCCTTGGGGTCTAGGGGTGACATAACGGTAATTACGTATACCAAACACTGCGACTATTGCACAGTTGGCTAGGGAACCGTGAGCATTGACAGTACCCACCACGCGGGCGGGCGTGTGCACACGCACTACTACAAAGGCAGTTAGCAAATGACAAGCAAATTGCCAGGGATGCTATAGTACTAGCATTGAAAATTTAATAGTCTTGGTTCGAGCGGCGAGGCACAAGCCTTGCCAATGCTCTTTGAAATTCATTGGTTTACCAGGTTATCCTAATAAAGAAAACTTGGATGAGTAAACCCAGCTTTGGACTATCCAAGCATAGTGAGTTAAGGTTACTCGATAATAGCGTTATCGCATCTATCCTCAGGACGTATGCGGTCTCACAGCCAGCGATGGTAAAATCGTTGGGACGCAAGTATTATCGACATAACCTGCCTTAGCATAACACGTGTCGAAATAGTCCATAGTCGCAACTCATACGGGTATATGGACACTATATCACACTATAGACCATATACTATATATCGCAAATCCATCACACCCTGATCGATTACCAGGTAATCAAACGGCGTCCCGTATTGTCTACTTGGTAATTGGTCTCTCAATTGGAGTGACTATATGAGTCTTCCAGCGTGGAAAAAGCGTGCGCTGATTAAAGCGCGTGAAAAGACGGCTGAAGTCCGTCGTGTCGACTTCCTGCACACTCAAGATATGCAGGAACTTCTCAAGATTACCGGATTATCCGGTAATCTCAATCAAGTAATGAAATCATTAGAAGGAAACAGGACAATGGAAAAACACGTATTGCGGTATTATGCCGCTAAATTCGCGGCAGCTAGCAAAAGAGGCGAATACGGAAGATTCGTCTCTCAATCTCACTTGATAGACGCAGAACGCGCGGCTGTCGCCATTGAGACAGCGCGCGGCAAAACCGCGTGTTGTATTGAACGAATGGACTCAGATGTCGCTGCGAAGGCCAGCGGCTGGTCTGATTCCAGGGTTGCTAGCAGTGTCGGAGTGACACTGCCTGAGGATTTCGCTGGTTAACTGCCAGCGAAATCAAGAAGCAGTGAGTAAAATCTCACTGCTTTTTTTGTGTCTTTTTTTTTTTGCGCGCGCATTCCGACGCATTGGATGCGCGTGCGTGCTAGTCCTGGCGTTATGTCAGGACTTTTTTTGTGCCTGTGTATATATGACACAGGCTAATTTTTTTGAAGTCGACTTTTTTTTGCGCACGCATTCCGCTGCGTTGGTTACGCGTGCGTGCTGGTCTTGGCGTTATGTCAGGACTTTTTTTGTGCCTGTGTATATATAACACAGGCTAATTTTTTTGAAAAGGAGGAATGATGTTTAATGCGGTGTGGTTTTCTCGCCATGCTCCTACGGAGGAGCAACTGGCAGAGATCGAGGAGATGTGCTATCAGTTGATAGACATCCCCTCTGGAATGGGCCTGGGAAGTCGGAGTATCAACTCCGACAATGACTTGGCTGATATGGTCAAGTCAATTCGCGTCCTGGTCGAACGGGGCGGGGCGCGGGCTATCTTTGGGGTTTTCCCGGCCCCGTTGCAGTGGATGCTAGTAGAGGGAGTCTATTACTCCCATGTTGGTAACAACCTCGTCACCGACGGGGTTGGATGTTATGCGTCCTGGAATGTGTCCAGGATGGTCGAGGGTGGTAAGCCCTCATTTACTCACAAGCGATTTGTGAGTGTTGGGACGTTTACGTCCCAGCTAAAACTGTAAGGAGGTTAATATGAGTTTTGCCCGCGAACTGGCAGAAAATCGCTGCCATCGTCGGGCCGTCAACGAATTGGCCCTCCGTGTAGGCTATCGTCCTTTGTCGGTACGTCTACATGATCTGGACAAGGTGGTCATGTCCCTTGTCCTACCTCACGATGTAGTTTCCTGGCTACATCGTAAATTTTCGCTGCATCATCCAGGAAACATCTGGGGTTGCTGTGACATTCGCCACGCGGTCCTAGACTGGGAAAGTGCCAGGTTTACAAAGCCTGACAAGCCGTTGACCGCCCGTCAAACGGCGGTCAAGTACTATCCTGCCGTTCAGGATAGCGCTCTTCTTGTCTGTGACAAGTGGGGCATTTAGCAATCTAATAGTAATCTAAAAAAAGGAAACTAAAATGGCGAACAATGAGATCGACAAAGCCTTGGATGTATTATCCGCGGCGCTGCTTAACGAGTACCCTACCGTTACGGTAGGGCTAACTGCTTTATTGCCCGCATGGGGGGTAGTTATGTCCCCCAGGTTGAGGTCGCTGGGCGGCTCCTTTCGCCCGCAAGGAACGTTTGGTACGCTATTGAAGAACAAGCCCATACCACGGGCAAGACAATTGCCGTGGTATGCCAAGAGGCGGGTATTCCCCGCCCTTGGTAGGATAACTAATAAGGGCGTGGCGGGATAGTACTATCCTGCCGTTTAGTGTGAAGCATTTAGTAATCTAAAAAAAGGAGATTGTGATGAGCAAGGAACAGATACTGGGTGCGATTTTGCGTTCGGGCTGGTTGCTTGAACGCGCTGTAGATGGGGTGTCGCAGGTTTTCATTTTCCGCCCCCGTGGTGGTGGTGGGGCGTGTGTCACCCCGGTTTTTAATTCTCGTGCGCTTAGGCGCATGAGGGCCAGAGTTTATCGTTCTCCTGGCCAGCTAGGTGTGTGTTTTTCCTAGCCTTAATCTTTGTCTTTTATCTTGTACCTTGTAATTATTAACTAATGGGAGATGTGAGAATGAATTTTGCTATTGAATATGACCGTCTTACGCGGTTAATGGCTAGTGTCTGGCGGAAATGGCGTCATGCCTATGTGCGTCATGAGGACGACTTGTGTGCTGAGTTAGGCGACCGTTATTGTCGTCTGCATTCGGAATTTGAACTATTGATGGGAGGTGTAAAGTGACCATTCAAACAAGGCGGATGTGTCAGGCTCTGAAACGAGCCGGTGGCGTCTGTATTGACGCGCCTATGGTAAAAGATAGTTATCGTGGGAAGGTCCAGGTGGCCATTTTTACGTTGCCGGAGAGTGTCTCATTCTCGGATATTTTGTCCGACTTGGCTAAACGTGGCGTTGACGCCTTGATCTGGCAACATAGCCGCATTGCAAACGGCGTTGTTATTCCGGTGGACTAGAAGGAGGCTGAAATGGTTTTAAGTAAAAACCAAACGCAAATTTTGGGTGACATTAGGATGCTATCCTCTGGGACGTTGTGCGTCCTGACAGGTGGCATTAGCCTATATAGCCGGCTTGATGTCATTCGCTCGAAATGGCTTGACTTTCTGCATTACTCTTTTTTGCAGGGAGTTGAATTTAATAGTTGGGTTGATGCGTGGTGGGGGTTTCGTTCTAATAAGGAGTTTTATAATGTTTGAAAAACTGTGTGGTGATATTGTTGGGATCTGGGTTATTGCTAGTCTTGTTGGAACGCTGTGCCTCGTTGGGTACAGCATTTTTCTTGGGTGTTTGCATAAATATGTGGAGGTTAAAAATGTCTAAGACAAAACGGTGGGAAAAAATATACGGCCGTATGCGTTGTGTATTTATGGAATATTTTTGGGACCGTGACTTGGAGTGCGGGTGTACTTTTGAATACGTCCGCATTGGCGGCCATCGTGTGTATGTCTAAAAAAAAGGAAAAGACAGTGAAAGAGACACTCACAACAATGCAACTTACCGACAGAATCCACGCGGATCACGATGCCGGCTTTAGCTACTATGCAGCTAAAGCAATAGCAAACCACCTGGAGGAAAGGGAGGACGCTAGCGGGGAAGAAATGGAACTAGACCTGCCCGCCATCCGTGGCGAATACACGGAGTACAGCGATGCCCGGAAAGCTTGCGATGACAGAGGCTTTGCCTATGACACGGAGGAAGACGATGACGAGACAGAAGCAAACGCCTTGATGACGATAGAAGAAGAAACAATTGTCCTGGAACTGCCCGGAGGCGGAATAGTTATCGTAGAAGAGTAATCTACAAAACCCGTCCGGGCTTCTCCCGGCGGGCATTTTAACACCAAACAACAGGAGTAACGACAATGAAAAAACAGACTCGATCGAGAGTACAGGCTGTCATTTATTTTGCTGAAACAAACAAGATTGACCTTGAAATCGTATCCGGCGAGGGCGAAAAAGGAACTATCGAATTATACAAAGGGAAAAAAACCGCCACGGCCATTATGCAACGGCTGGCTCGTGAGCGATGCAATGGCGACCGATGGGCTATCGTGCAGGCAAGTGGTGGATGGAATATCGCACAGGCAAGTGGTGGATGGGCTATCGTGCAGGCAAGTGTTGGTTACAGAGGGGAGGATTACTAAGTATCGGATGGGCGGCAAAACAAAAGAAGGAGAATTGAAATGACTAACACAGAATTTTGGGATCGGTTTAACAACGTTTGCGCGAACGGCGATTGGGAGCTTGGTGTGTTTGCAACCAGTTGGGACCTGTCGGATGTAGATGATGCGATATGGCGCTTTGAATCGCCGTATGTTCCTGATACTACGGCAGAGAAGATTTCCGTCTTGCGGCGGTGTTTTAGTCAGTACGTTTATGGCAACGCAGAGGCTCAAATGTGTAGGGAATTACTTCTTGACACGGTAGAAAGTTTTTGCGATGCAAAGATGGCGGCTATCGAGAACGGGGAGGTTTTTGACTATGAAGATTGGGCTGATTACTAATGTGTTGATTAACAATGAAATTGCGTTGTTTGCTAACACTAAACCCGAACGAGACCAAGAATTATAACAAAGGAGAATTAGCATGGAAGAATTGATTGCAAACTTACGACTAGCCAATGTGAATTTATCGAAATTAGACAAACAACTACAGGGGCTTCTAGCAGAAAATGCTTCTGCTGCTCAGTGTAATCCGCCTGAGTCAACCGATGTGTTCAACGCTCGAAAAGCGTCCATAGAGGACGTTAAACAGTTAATCAAGGCTGCCGAAAAACCCGTTAATGACTGCGTGGCTGCAATTGTTAGTCGTTTTATATGGGAGCATCCTGATGTTGGACAATTCAAGTCAAAGGAAATGCTTAATAACGTGTGGATTGCCTGGTGTAACCAGCACTTAATCTCTGACGTTGGGTTTCCTAGCCAGTCGTTGTCTAAATTCCTGAAAAACTCCCACTTGCAGAGAATTTCGCCGGTAAATCCTCAGCCAAAGTTTAAGCATTCTGCGTTGGATGCTCTGTTAGGTGCATCTAAAGACCCGGCGCGCGTTCAGTTGTCTGGTATTTGCGTACATCGCATTGGTTCCGAGACGAGAATTATCTCCACTGATGGTCGCCGTCTTATGACATTTCCAATGACTTCTGGTGATGGCATTCCGTTTCCGTATATTAAGTATCCCAAAGAAGGACAACATTCAGACGCTGACACAACGTTGTGTCAGCACGGTGGTAATGCTCCTGAGGGGCAGTGGATATGGACGCCTGTGCGTAATGCAGACGCCAAGTTATTGGGTGGACTGACCGATGCTGATGCATGGAAACACCAGACGGAATCATGGCATCTCGGTCATGTGTTGCGTGACTTAACGCCAGAAGAGAAGGCACGGCTGGATGAAATATCTGCCTTGCCATACAACCTTATCTTAGGTGGCAAAATTATCCGGTTTTTTGCGGGGCGGTGGTGGAATTTGGAACGAGACGTCACCTTTCCCAACTATCAATCAGTAGTCCCCGACCGTTGCCAGATGCCGTATGTTGTTCAGAATCCCGTTGCGTTTCTGCCTTATCTAACCGCAGTCTTGCGGTGGCAAAAATTACGAAATACGGTTGGCGACACTGTTGTTGCCATTCGATATACAGAGGATCGTAATCCTATAGTATTGAACGCGACATTCCTGTTTGATATATTGCGGACTATGCAAGGGCGCGGTAAGGTTAAGTTGCTTATCACTGACGATTGCCACCCGATCGTCTTTGATGCGGCGGACGGTTCGTATAGTGTTTTGATGCCGTTTCGTGATTGCGAAAATTTTGATAACTACATATTTCTGGATAGCTTTGTATCCGAGGAACAACGTGAAAAGTTTGACAACAGCAATGGGTCGCCTATTGCGGTCAAAAAACGCAATTCCTCATCAAGGACGGTTCCTATGAAAGTTACGCCGACCAAGCCGGTTGTGAGTAAGCCTGCCGATGCTCTGGACGCCAAGCGTACATCTGCACACGTAAAAGAATCCGTTGGTAAGTCTGCAACCTCTCCGAAGCCGGCTGTCAAGACTGCGATAACGGATGGCAAGTTTACGGTAACAGACCGTGTTATCAAGAATCTGCTGTTTCAGCAACCGATGCGCCTAAACTCCAAGGTGTGGATTTCCAGTCGGTTAGATTTCATTCATCAGACCTTGGAATCGGGGAAATTGGCCATTGCAAAATACCTTGACAAGAAGGGCAAGTATCACTGGTTGATTAACAAGCAGTTTGTTGGTAAGATTGCTTATGAATACGCCGAGCATCTTCTTGCCGGTGGTCAACGTGTTGACGCGTCTGTTGTGTCCAAATAACCAATAAGGAAGGGTTATGTTATGAGCGAGAAAAAGAGTGTATATGACATTGTAACCGAGCGCATTTTGGCAAAAATGGCCGAGGGCAAAATTCCGTGGCGGGTGCCGTGGCGGATGCCAAAGGGCTTTGAGGACGGCTATTACCGCAATGGCGTAAGCAAGAAGGCGTACAGAGGCATAAATCGGATGTTGCTTGCGTGCAGCGAGTACAAACAGCCGGATTTTTTTACTACCAAGCAAGTTAATGCCCTGGGTGGCACAATTAAAGATGAGACCCGCTTTGAGCTTGTGACCTTCTGGAAACAGAGCAAGTACAAAAAAGAAGAAGAGAACAGCGAGACCGGTGAGATAGAGGAAGTCCTCAAGAAGGGCATTATATTGCGATATTATCGTGTTTACAATCGTGAAAACACCGATGGGTTGCCTGCTGCAAAAGTTCAGTCTATTGCAGCCGATGACAAGTCGGAGGACGTGCTGGAGGTTGAGGCAAACGAGGCAGCCGAGGCACTCATTGCTGGCTACAAAGATCGTCCTGAGATTATTGAGACTCAAAATCCTCAAGCGTATTATTCGCCAAGCCGTGACGTTGTTCACATGCCGAACCGAGAGACGTTTTGCAGCAACGCCGAGTGGTACTCGTCGTTGTTCCACGAATTGACGCATAGCACTGGCAGCCGCAAGCGTCTTAATCGTGAGGATATGCGAACGTATGGATTGGGCAAATCAGCAAGAGCGCGTGAGGAATTGACTGCTGAAATGGGTGCCGCGTTCTGCTGTGAATCGGCCGGCATCCTGATGCCCGTATTGGACAACACGGCGGCTTATCTGCAAAGTTGGGCAAAGCAGTTCAAGGGTGATCCGAAATGTGTTGTATTGGCGGCACAATCAGCACAGAAGGCGTTTGATTGGCTCACTGGTAAATATCAGACCTACACCAATGCAAAGTCGGCCACGGCGTCACAAGATGTAGCAGCGTCATAATTAACAAAAGGAGGTAATGCAAATGTTTTCGTTTAATCGTAAGAGCAAGCGTAGTGACGTAGTAAAGGCAATGAAAAACATTGCCATTCGTCGTGAACGCTATTATAAGTGCATGTGGAAAGACAAGAAGATAAGCAAAGTCCACATTGCGATGATCCGGGGTGATGCTGTTGATAACACTGATATATATCAGGAGGACAACGAATGTTAGTCATTACTGGTCGTATATTGTATCCGTTATGTTTAGTGGTGTGTGCTTTTGGCATTATCTGGCAATGGCAAACAGGGAGGGGATAGCGATGGAGAACAAACAAAGCGTCTATGTATATTGCATAACAAGGCAGTGCGGTTGCTTCGATTTTATTACGTCTAGTGGTCGACCGTTTTGCAAATCAGAACTTGCTGAGCTTGAAGCTAAGCCATGCCCTATTTGTAAAAAAAAGAACCAAGCAAAAAAGGAAAACGAAAATGGAACCAACGATTAACATTATCGCGAGTGCACAAAACAATATGGGCTGGACACAAGGTACGGTCACTATTGGGGGAAGCATCTACCGCTTTGATACAAAGCACTTCGACGAACCATCCCACTACGGAATCCAGCACGGACGAATATCTAAGCTGTGTGTCTCGCTCGATAATGAATGCAAGATTAACTACGATCGAGGATGGGACGTTCGGGATGAAACAACTGCCACCAACCAAGTCCTCGACACCATCCTAAAGCGTTTCAACTAAAGAAACTAAAGGGGAAGGAAAGATGAAACATACCTGTATATTTGCACCAGTTGATTACAACGACGTTACAGAAACTTATGACGACGAGCATAAGTTCATGGCATTTGACGGTGGCTGGAAAGAGGTTTCAGTCTGGGTGGATGAGTTTGAATGCGTCACGACTCCAAAACGAATGCTTATTCACCTGCAACGTGGGACCGGTTCGTATTTCAATGAACGTATTAAGAAAATCATTGAAAAACGGATGCAAAGTTTAGATTGCCGCTGTATGCAATAGCGGTGCCGTAAAAAAATCACACCACCGAGGAAAACAAAAAAAAGGAGAATAACGATGCCTAACCATATCACAAACAGAGTTGAAATCACGTCCGACGAATCATGGAAGATTGACACAGTAATTGAATCTCTGAAAACGTCCGATGATCAGATTTTTGACTTCGATTCGATCATAAAAATGCCAGAGGACAGCGACACCTTCCAAGCCACAGGCGATATAAGTTTGTCAGGGGACAGCAAGTTTACACAGGGAAACTGGTATACATGGAGCGTGGTAAATTGGGGAACGAAATGGAATGCCTATAAGATCAGCATGGAAAGAAATACCCCCAAAAAAGTCACATACACATTTCGGACTGCATGGGCTTGCCCATTTCCTGTCATTCACAAGCTCGCTGAAAAGTTTGGTGTTTATGTCCGGTGCGCGTACTACGATGAAGACCTTGGAAACAACTGCGGAATATGCGAGGTGGACGAACACGGGACTCAAATAGAAAAATATGACTATTCTGATGATGGGCTGGAATTTATCGCAGAAGAATTTGGTGAGGAGACACTGAACGACCGTTCATATTTCAAGGATGACGATGGATATTGGGTCTATAGGGAGGATTAAAAAATGCATATAACACTTACTGCTTGACAACAAATTACCGTGCACCTGATGTATGACAAGTACATCAACGAGCATCAGCATGGATTTATTCGCTTATAAATAACAAACACGAAAGGGAACGGCAATGGATTTGAGCAATGTCACTCACAAGGAATTTGAGCAGGATTACATCAACGGCTATGAAGCCGGTTCGCAAGACATACGTGAACTTGGTTGGGAGGCTGCACGCGAAAAATTCAACATTGAGGCTCCTCCTGTTGTGCATGTGTTTTGCAACCTAGCTGGCTACTATGTTACAAAGGGCAGGATGGATGCCTTGTTCGACACAATGCCATTAAATCGATGATTAAAAAAGGAAAGGGAACGAACAATGAAAGACTACTTCGTAAAAAACAATTACGCTGACGTGAAGCGCTTTGAACGATTGCGCGATGCACGGGAATATGCGGATACCATCGGTGGTTATAATCCGGGGTGGCTGATTACAAGCCTTGATTACTCCACCGGCTTGACGCGGTTTATCGCATCGAAAACCCTTGAGTGGTTCCGCACGAACAGCAATATCAAAGTACAGGCACGCGCTGCATTACATCGGGAAAAAGCACGCCTGCACCAGGCCATTCTTGCGGACATTGATCACCTGACCATGTGCTTGGAATATGTCACCACTGATATACCGGAAGTGTTTCTCAGTAGCATATTCGTGTATGCGCTTGGTGCTGACGTATATCGCGATCTGAAAAAATCATATTTCTGTAATGATTCCGACATGGCGGCATTGTGCTATGATGCAATTGCCGGCACGAAGATTGAAAAGATTTTGCATGAAAGAGTGAACAAGAAGAGAGCAATGCAAGCACAATAAAAGGAAAGACAACGATGAAACATCAGCAAAATCTCGAAAACAAAAAAATCGTGCTTGGAAAGGATGCAGGGTGGCTCAATTACGGCGATGACAAACCGCGCGTTATGCCTGCTGGAACGGTTATGAAACTGATAGCATATCGTCCGGAGGGATACCAAGCAACCGATGAGAATGGCACGTTCTTCTTCCTTTTCCGCAATGACATTGAAGCGGCAACCGAGTTGTAACTAAACTCGCCCTCCAACGGCCCCGAATATGGCAGGGTATAAAATGAAAGGATAAGATCATGAATTCACTAATCGAAAATACAGGTAACGAAATACGCAAAAACTGGATTTCTGACAAACTGTTTTTGAGTAAGAAGACAGTACAGGATTTGACCATACCCGCTTTGATCCGTCTGGCGATGATGGCGCAGGAAGAAAAATTCCGATATATGGCTAAATATCAAAAGAAAACAAACGCGGAAGCGAAAGAGTTTTACCGCCAGGAATGGCAGGGGATGTCGGATGTAATTGGGCAGATTTACAACGAAGCGGAAAGACGGGAAACCCTGAACAAATGAAAGGAGAAAGGCGATGAACACAACTGCACTAGTTGAACAACTGAAAGCGGAAAGACAGGACTTCGAGTTTTACCCCACAACGCGGGAGATGGTGGAAGCAATATGGAACCATCGACGGGGCAAGTGGAGCGACGGCAGCTACAATATTCAAGATTTGGGCCAGGTTTTGGATATTGGTTGCGGAACATGTAACTTCAGGCGATGGATTAACGACCTGAACACTTCTGTCGAAAAGCAAGATGGTGACTATGTGGAGCGTCGGGATTGTGTAGGCTTTGGCCCCTACTACGTCATGGAAAAAAGCCGGATTCTGTTGGATAAACTGGATGCGCAAACCGTCGTCCTGGGTACTGACTTTTGGGAGTCGACCTTGATTGACAAACCGGTGGACACGATTTTTTGCAATCCACCATACAGCGAGTATGAGGATTGGACCGTGCGGATCATCAGGGAAAGCGTTTGCAAGGAAATCTATCTGGTGATTCCTCAACGGTGGAAGCAAAGCGAGAAAATCAAACTGGCGCTTGCGAAAGTAAAAATTCCATTTAACCGGGGAAACAAACTCCCCGACGAGGAGAGGGCGTTCAAAGTCATCGGGAGTTTTAACTTTGAGAATGCGGAACGAGCCGCCCGGTCCAAGGTGGACATACTCTGGATCAGCAAGGAATACACCGACCGCGATTCCGGATTCAATTCGTTTTTCGACGATGTTTTTAAGATGCCCGATGATGTAAAGAAGTCTGCTTGCGATTACGAAGAACGCCAATCAGAGATGGGCGCACTGAAAACGGAACTGGCTGCCGGGAAAAACAAGATTGAAATTCTTTGCGGTGGATATGACGCGGCGCAAAAACAGCTATTCGATCACTTCAAGGTCATTTGCGGGATGGATGCGGACATTCTGAAGAGTATCGGGATCACCAAGTCAACAGTGAAAGAGGCGTTAAAAAAGAAATTTGAAGGGCTGAAAAACGTCTATTGGCAAGCTGCGTTTGACTGTTTGGATGAAATCACATCGCGTCTTACATCGTCCTCTCGCAACTCGTTTTTCAAACGTTTTACTTTGCTAAAACGGGTGGATTTTACCGTTTCAAACCTGTATGCGCTGGTAATATGGGTTATCAAGAATGCGAACCAATACACCGAAAGTCAGATGATCAATTTTTACAAGGCGTTGTCCTCACCGGAAAACATTCGCAACTACAAATCGAATATACGGGTATTCAAGAAGGACAAGTGGGGGTATAACAACGAAAAGTGGGATCACTACACGCTTGATTACCGGATTGTCTGTACCGAATACGCTCTTCCGGGAGACAGTGGATACTCTTACAACAATGAGTATTCGCAGGAGAGGTTCAAACATCGAATCACGGACATTTGCACGGTGGCGAACAACCTAGGATTCCCTGCCGTTTTGATGACTCTGCCGATGCACTTCGGAAAAAAAGGTGAGGTTTTAACTACGATTGGCGGAGATTCTTCTGCGCAGCTTTTTACGTTTCGCTACTATGCAAATCACAACATCCATGTGAAATTCAACAAAGAGTTCATCAAGGCGCTGAATGTCGCAGTTGCACGGATACTTGGCTGGATTCACTCGGCGGAAGATATTGCAGCAGAGTTCACGCCAGAAATGGCGGATGGCGCGGAAAAGTATTTCAAGGCATTCAAGCCCATTTCGCTGGATGTTGCGCATTGCTTGATGCTTCCGACCGCACCGCAGGAAGGAATGGAACATTACACTCCTGCACCTGGAGACGATGAATCAGGCAAGGGAAAGGACAATGGGAAAGCTTGTGTAAATCAGTGCATAGAGAATTTGACACTTACTTTTTGACAACCAATTACCGTGCACCCATCTGAATAATTATGTTTCCCATTTCTTTCTATTTGCGGTTGACAATAGGAATCAATGGTTTACATTAAAGCCGCAGACTGTTATGTATCCCACTAAACATCAAACAAAGGAGTGAACAATGAATCCTACCACAGCAATGACACTTGAACTAAAAGTGCAGCAGAGTTTTCGGGACCTGCTGTCCATCCGCACCGATCAGTTTTTTGATACTGTTATCAATGATAGCAACAAGGTATATTGTGAATACGCACGGATAATCAATCATGCGTTGTGCGGACGGGTTGATTGGGATAGTATCCCTACACAAGAAGAATCGTTTATAATCGGCCTGTATAACTGGTTACAAACATGCATTAGGGACGCACCGCACACGGCCAAGCAGCAAATCCAACACATCATTACGTCACTTCCAGCAGTTGATGCCACTTGCGATTAAGTAACAAAAAAGAAGGAGAATTAAAATGATTTACAAAGTTAAGTTTCTTGATGGTACCACAAAATTGTTTGACACCTTGGTTGAGCGGGACCTTAAGGGTGCTGATTTCCGGGGTGAGGACTTGTCCGGTGTCAATTTTGCAGGGTCAGACTGCACTGGGGCAAGCTTTTCCGATGCTAACTGCACCGGGGCAAACTTTTACGAGGCGAATTGCACCGTGGCAGACTTTCGCGATGCTAACTGCACCGATGCAAACTTTCACAAGGCAAATTGCACCAGGGCAAACTTTCACGGGGCGAATTGCACCGATGCAAGCTTTGTCGAGGCGAATTGCACCGGTGC
>Ga0172378_10001751_pt1 | contig 20123 bp, 18 predicted proteins | sample GrowelOW332metaG_FD_119755 | JGI IMG/M metagenome (GOLD analysis project Ga0172378, IMG submission 119755) | Groundwater microbial communities from an aquifer near a municipal landfill in Southern Ontario, Canada - Pumphouse #3_1 metaG | ecosystem: Environmental > Aquatic > Deep subsurface >... | reverse complement strand
TTTCACAAGCTGATGGATGTCGAAACCGTGCCCTGTTCTTTGTATCTTTCTGCCTCCGGTCATCGATGATGCGACCTCCCAGTCAAATTTAGTTGTGATCTTAAAGTTTGACTCCGGTCCTTCTGTGGCAAAGATATCCCTTCCTGAAGCGATCCATGCTTCTGCTTCGTCAGTGCCTTGAAAGCCAAATGATCTGATTGCATCTATCAGTGTTAATTTTTCAAATGCCTGCGGAGTTTGGGTCCGGAAGAATTTTTTTCTGTCTGCACAGACCATCTTTCCTGAGTCCAGCCTCTTGAGTGAATCGCTGGATCCAATAAGAGGAATGGAAGCTCCGTGAATGGCCGTGTTTTTTATCAGTTCGAGGCAAAGCTCCTTTGTTATAAAAGGGCGGGCCGCATCGTGCACAAGCACGTGAGACCCGCATGAATTCTTTAATCCGTTCATTACTGACTGAGATCTTGTGGTTCCTCCGGCAGCAAGACGTGTAGGGATCTTCAGGTCACACCGACCCTTAACCTCTGCCAGATTCTCCTCAGGAACGACAATTACCAGTTCATCTACCATCCCGTCCTTAAATAATTCTTCTGCAATTTTAGCAGACCACTTCCAGACAGGACATCCATCAAGGAGCCTGAACTGCTTCGGAATTCCGCCAAGGCGGGTACCTGTGCCCCCTGCTACTATTATGAAGGACCAGGTCTCTCTGTTCATTTTAAGGACGTATTCTTCCGAAGACCATTCTTCCGGCAGACGTCTGGAGCATGGAAGTAACTGTGACCTTGACTCTTTCTCCAATGCGCTTATAACCGTCTTCGACAACGAGCATAGTTCCGTCATCAAGGTAGCCGACGCCCTGATGGGCCTCTTTTCCAACACGTATTATGTCGATCTCTACGTTCTCTCCCGGAAGCAGCATAGGCTTGAGAGAGTTGGCCAGGTCGTTTACGTTAAGAACAGATACTCCTTCGATCTGGGCGATCTGATTGAGGTTGTAGTCAGTCGTTATGACTTTGCCGTTGAGCTGGCGCGCAAGTACGACCAGGGCTTCATCCACCTTTTCTCTTTCAAGGTCCTTGAGGGTAGTCTCGGGGATCTCAATGTTCAGGGTCCTGATCTTCTGAAGTTCAGTTACAACAGCAAGCCCGCGCCTTCCACGGGTCCTTCTGAGGGGATCTGTTGAGTCAGCTACCCCCTGAAGCTCAGCGAGTATGAACCTCGGCAGAACAATAGTACCCTCAATGAAGCCGCTTTGTGCCACATCAAGTATCCTGCCGTCAATTATTGCGCTTGTATCAAGTATCTTGGGTATGGAGTAGAAAAATTCCGGAGCAACTTCAAGATCTGTCTCTTTTCCATCTTCCCCGTTTTCATTTTTCTTTTTGCGCTTGGGTAGCCGAAGCCTGATATCACCAATATTTGTTATTACGCTCCATATGTCATCTTTTCTTTTTGCGAAGAAACGCAGTCCCAGGTAGCCGAGGGCGACGTTCAGCAGTACCGCAATGTATACCCCTATCCCTCCTGGAATTCTTGACATCGGCATAGCAATGAGGTTAGCAAGCAGCAGACCCAGAATCAAACCAAGCAGGCTCACTGTAAGTTCCGGTACACTCGTATTCTGGAGTTTGGATTCTGTAAATTGTGCGAATTTGCTTACGCTTAACCAGAATAAAGGTGCAAGGATAAAGCCGAAACATGCTGAAACAATAATAATAAATACGGTTGTTGCTATTGGGTGAAGCAGTGTAATTGAGGGCCACCAGTTCTGCTCTATGACTATCTTTGATATCTGATAGCCGGCAGCGGCGCATATAAAAACCATCACTGCTCTGACCAATCTTTTCATAACAGCTGAAAGACCGGATCCGGATGACATTTTGTGTTCTCCCTTCATATTATTTATTGGGTTCTGTTGGGTTACTTGGTTTGTGTGGTTCTCTTTGGTTTCTATTTTCCAGGCATCTCCTTTCTTGATTCCATAGCCATATGCAGTGTGACTCTGTCTGCATAGCCTATGCTTCCTCCTACGGGCAGGCCGTATGAAAGCCTTGATATCATAACGGGTATTCCTTCCAGCGCTTCCTGTATTGCAAAAGCGGTAAGATCTCCCTCTATCCTTGGAGCAGTTGCAAGTACGATTTCCTCAATTTTAAGGTCACATACCCTTTCCCGTAACTTTGTGATGCTTTCTTCCGGTATGTCCTGCTCATCAAGGGGCGAAACCTGACCTCCAAGAACATGATACAGTCCGTTGAATATACCTGCCTGTTCTATTGAAATACAGTCTTCGTCGCTTTCTACTACACACATTATTTTACGGTTCCTCATTTTGTCCCTGCAGATGGAACATGGCTCAATATCTGTTATATTGCCGCATTCGCTGCAGTGGTGAGTTTCATCTTTGACCTGTTTTATGGTGCCGATAAACTCAGTTACCCAGCTGCTATCCTGTTTTAAGATAAAAAACACCATACGCCGGGCAGTTTTTTCACCTACGCCAGGTAACTTACTCCAAAGTTTTATAAGTTTATATACTGAGCCGGGCAGTGAAGTGGCTGACATGCTCTAATTACATCAGACCGGGAAATCCGCCCATTCCCCCGGTAATAGAATTCATTTTGCTGTTCGCCATTTCTTTGCTCTGTTTGAGCGCTTCCTTTATGGCGGAGATTATCAGGTCTTCCAGCATTTCAACATCCTTTGGATCAACGACCTCAGGGGAGATAGAGACAGAGAGAACGTCTCCGTGTCCGTTCACCTTTGCCTTGACCATGCCGCCTCCTGAAACTCCCTCGACCACAGTGCCGGCAAGCTGTTCCTGGGCCAACGCCATTTCTGCCTGCATACGCTGTGCCTGCTTCAAGAGCTTGTCCATTTTCATAAAAATATCTTCCTTTCGATAAAGACGTTATTTGTTTGATTAAACATAAAGTATACAACGATATTATTATAAGCGCCACATGAAAATGCGTATGAAAGCAAAGAAATATTCATTAAAAGTATAATTTGCTCAATGAGCCATTAAACTGTTTCCGGATCTTCATTAGGTTGGTCAGGATTGAAATTGTCGATATGGAGGGCGGTCAAGATAACATAAAAGGCAAAGACCGGCAGCTTGAGTATTCTCCGCCACCTCCAGGGTTCCTGTATGGTACGGTAGAGCCATTCAAGGCAGAGTTTCTGCCATATTATTGGCGCTCTTACTAATTTTCCTGAGATCACGTCCATAGTTCCGCCTATTCCCATGCCAACAGTTGCACCTGATTTTGCGAGGTTTTCTTCAAGCCAGTATTCTTGCTTGGGAACACCCAAACCAACGAAAAGGATCCTGGCACCGCTTTCCCGGATATTTTTGCAAATTCCATCTGTCTCTTCGTCTTTGAAGTATCCGTTCCTTGTGCCGGATATAATGAGGCCCGGATATTTTTCAATTAGTTTTTGAGCCGCGGTCTCAGCAATTTCGGGAGCGCCTCCAAGTAGCCATATTCCCCATCCTTCATAAGATGCCCTCTTGCATATATGTTCTGTAAATTCAACTCCCGGAATCCTTTCCTGGATAGGCGTATGGAGGATTTTGAGGGCTGCGATTAATCCGGCTCCGTCAGGCAGGACTAGTGCCGCGTTTCTTACTATTCTTCTGTACCTTGCGTCAGTTCTGCTTCTCAATGCAGCCAGCGCGTCGGGGGTTACGATCATGGAATGGTCAGTTCCCTTGTTTATCCAGTGCTGTACCTGAGTAAGGGCGTAATTTAGAGAGATGTTGTCGACGCTGATCCCCCACAGTCCCGGCTTTCTGGACTGACTGTTGTCTGACCGTGCGGCATATTTGAAAAAGATCCAGGTGACAGTGAAGAGAGCAACAGCTGCCGCCATTAGGACCAGGAAGCTGGTGGCTCCTGTTTGTATAAAAGCGGCAATGCAGCCGATAAGGGCGCAGATCATTACTACTGTATGGACTGATGTAGCGTGGTCCATTCCTTTACTCAGAAGCTTCCTGTATAGGATCAGGTTGCCTGTAGGTTTAGTCGAGAAGGCTGCACTTACTACGCTTATGGATGTCTCGACCAGAGGAAGCATGAAGAGCCCCAGCGGCAGTACAGCAAGAGTATAAAATGCGACACCTTTGCTTACTCCAAAGATAGAAAGCCCTGCAAAAAGTGTTCCCCAAAGGGCTGTAAGAGGTTCTGTCAGCCTTCTGTATGCGTGTATGTGCCTGCTCCAGAAGACGAGTATCAGCACCATGCCTATGATGCACAGCTGGACAGCTTCCTGTAAGTTTTGAGATGAGAGCATTATGACTATGGAGACAAGTGTCCAGCTGACGGAGAGAAGCAGTCCGCACATGCCGGGTATCTCATCGATCTCCTGAAAGAAGATAGGGAATATTCCTATCCAGAGGGTGCTGATTGCGATCGATGCAAAGTATGAAAGGTAGTAGTACTCCCCCTGGGCAAACTCAATGAAAGCTATTCTTGGTCCAAAAAGTGAAAAGCCAAGACCTACTATGAAATAGAGAAACCTGAGGTTTTTGCCTCTGGTCACCTTTTGGCAGAATCCTACACATGCAGCTGCGACACCGGCGGCTATCGTTATCTTGAGAGGCCTGTCAGGCGCCCAGATGCCACAGAGGGCCCAGGCAGCGACCAGTGTAATATCCTTGAGATAATAGTACTGATCGCTCTCAAGATATTTTTTAAAGAATTTCTGTATAAAAATACAGATAACGGCGACAAAGAGAACCAAAAAAAACGTCATGGTGTAATTGCTGTCAGACATTAATGGTCGTTCCTCCATTTGAATATAGGCAGAGTGAGTCTCTTTCCACTGTCTATCCTACCATGTTTGCCTTTATTAAAAAAGGGAGACAGAATAAAAGTCAGGGGTAATGCCCTCCCCTGACTAGATTGGTCCATCAAAACGCAATTGATGCTTATTTTACAAGTTCCATGCCTCCGGCGTAAGGGCGGAGTACTTCCGGAACGGTTATGCTACCGTCCGCGTTCTGATAATTTTCCATCAGAGCGATGAGGCATCTGCCTATTGCGATTCCGGATCCGTTAAGTGTGTGTACAAATCGCGGCTTGGTCCCGGTTGCTGGACGGTACTTGGTACCCATCCTTCTTGCCTGGAAATCTTCACAGTTGCTGCAGGAGCTGATTTCGCGGTAGCAGTTCTGACTTGGGAGCCATACTTCGATATCATACGTTTTCGCCGCACCAAAACCCATATCACCTGTGCAGAGGCAAATGACCCTATACGGAATACCCAGAAGCTGAAGTACTTTTTCTGCGCAGTTCGTCATGTGCTCAAGCTCATCATAGCTTTTTTCAGGAGTGCTCAGCTTTACCATTTCGACCTTGTCAAACTGATGCTGCCTAAGCATGCCCCTCATATCGCGGCCGTAGCTGCCTGCCTCGCGCCTGAAGCATGGTGTAAAAGCACAGTAATATTTAGGCAGGTCGGACTCGTTCATAATTTCGCCGGCATGCAGATTTGTCAGAGGCACTTCAGCTGTGGGGATCAGCCAGAGGTCGTCATTGGCACATTTATAAAGGTCCTCGGCAAACTTGGGAAGCTGTCCTGTTCCGCTCATCGTACCTGTGTTTACCAGTATCGGAGGTGCGATCTCAGTAAATCCATGCTGGGTCGTATGAAGGTCAAGCATGAAGTTCATAAGAGCTCTTTCGAGTCTTGCACCTGGGCCTTTGAGGACTGTAAAACGGCTCTCAGCAAGCTGGACTCCCTTTTCAAAGTCCATTATTCCAAGAGGCTCGCCCAGATCCCAGTGGGCTTTTGGTTCAAAAGTGAATTCACGGGGTTTGCCGTGCTTTCTTATTTCAACGTTGTCGTTTTCATCCGCTCCTATAGGAACAGAATCATGAGGTTTGTTGGGTATCCTCATCGCAAGGTCGTCAAGTTCAGCTTCGATGATTCCAACCTTTTCGTCTAGTTCTTTGACCTTTTCACCGATAAGGCGCATCTCTTCCATCAGTTCGTCGGCGTTTTTCCCGGCTTTCTTCTTCATGCCGACTTCTTTTGCCCCTGCGTTTCGCTTTTCTTTCAGGGCCTCAGCTTCAAGAAGGGTCTCTCTGCGCATGGAGTCAAGCTCTATAAAGCGTTCAAGTGGGAAGGAGTAATTCCTGTTTGCCAGCATCGCGGCAAATTCTTCTGTGTTCTCCCTCACCCATTTGATATCAAGCATTATGCATCAGCTCCTCTGTCCTTACGCACTTCCCTGAGAAGATTGGCTGTCTCAAGCGCTGCAAGTGCAGCGTCAGCGCCCTTGTTTCCGGCTTTGCTGCCTGAGCGGGCAAGAGCCTGTTCGAGGTTATCACATGTGATTATCCCAAACGCTACAGGGATGCGATGCTCAAGTCCTACATGGGCCAGTCCCTTCGCAGCCTCACCTGCTACGTATTCGTGATGTGTGGTGTCGCCGCGGATGACAGCGCCCAAAGTTATGATGGCGTCATATTTGCCGCTCATTGCGATCTCTTTTGCCACTACAGGCTGTTCCCAAGCTCCCGGTGTCCAGTAGACATCTATGTCCTGGTGGCGTACATCATGACGTGAAAGCGCGTCTTTTGCGCCTTCTATAAGTTTTGAGGTAATAAGCTCGTTGAATCTGGACGCTATAATTGCGAAACGAAGACCGCTCCCGATCATATTTCCCTGGACTATTTTCATTTGAATTCTCCCCTTCAAAAGTTTTAATGAATCGATATTATAGTTTTGTTTCTTCTTTTTCCATCTCTTTGCACATAGAGTTGCTAAGTACGTGTCCCATTTTGCGGACCTTTGTATTGAGATATTTTTCGTTGAACGGGTTTGAATCGACCTCGATCGGTACCCTTTCCGTTATTTCAAGCCCATATCCTTTGAGTCCTGTTATTTTAACAGGATTGTTGGTCATGAGCCTGATCTTTCTAAGTCCGAGATCTGCCAGTATCTGGGCACCAACTCCGTAATCCCTGGAATCAGGAGCGTAGCCAAGGGCAACGTTAGCCTCGACAGTGTCCATGCCCTTTTCCTGAAGCTCATAGGCTTTTAGTTTGGCAAGAAGTCCGATGCCACGTCCCTCCTGTCTCATGTAGAGAAGGACTCCGCTTCCGGCTTTTTCTATCATCATCATTGCTTTGTGGAGCTGTGGTCCGCAGTCGCATCTCAGGGAACCGAGAAGGTCTCCCGTGAAACACTCTGAATGTACACGCACCAGCACGTCATCCACTCCGTCTATCTCCCCTTTGACAAGGGCAAGATGCAGTGCACCCGGGTTGTCACCGTAAGGGCTGGTGTATGCATGACATACAAAGTCTCCCCAGGCTGTCGGCATGTGGACTGTGGCTTCCCTGCGAACGAATTTTTCCCTTATTACACGGTAACGGATAAGATTTTCAACTGTAATGATCTTCATTTCATGATTTTTCGCAAACTCAAGAAGCTGCGGCAGCCTTGCCATGCTTCCGTCCTCGTTCATGATCTCACATATCACTCCGCCTTCGTTGAATCCAGCCATACGTGAGAGGTCTACCGCCGCCTCAGTGTGCCCTGCTCTTTTAAGTACTCCTCCATGACGTGCCACCAATGGAAAAATATGTCCAGGTCTGTGAAAATCATCAGACCTTGAAAGCGGGTTTGCTAACGCTTTGGCTGTTATTGCTCTTTCCGCGGCTGATATTCCTGTCGTTGTATCTTTTACGTGGTCTACTGAGACTGTGAATGCTGTTCCGTGTGAATCGGTGTTGTGTTCAACCATCGGATTGAGCTGGAGTTTTTTTGCCTGTTCGGCTCCTATAGGCACACAGACAAGCCCTCTGGCATTTTTTATCATAAAATTGATGTCCTCGGTCCTGCAGCAGTCTGCCGCCATTACAAGGTCACCCTCATTTTCCCTGTTTTCGTCGTCTACGACGATTATCATTTTTCCCTGCTTTATATCATTTATTGCTTCTTCTATAGTGTTGAACATTCTCTGCTGATCCCCCTAGACCCAACCATATTTTACAAGTTTATCCCAAGTAAGAGAACTTTTCATCTCTCCGCCATTATCGGCATCGGAAAAACGAGTATTCAAAAATTTTGTTATATATTTACCAAGGATATCTGTTTCGATATTTACGGCATCGCCCTCTCTGAGTTCTGATAGTGTAGTTTCCGAGATAGTTGTCGGAATGATGCCGACTGAAAAGGTATCCGTGGTGACATCTATTACTGTGAGGCTTATTCCGTCTATTGCGACTGAGCCTTTGTGAACGATCCCGGATAGGATATCAGGACCTGCATTGAAAAAATATTTCATTGTCTCTGGGTATGTTTCTATTTTATCGACCTTGGCAAGCCCGTCAATATGACCGGAAACGATGTGACCGTCAAGTCTTGAATCCAGTCTCATAGCCCTTTCAAGGTTTACCCTTGAGCCGTTTTTTAAGTCACCGAGTTTTGTTTTATTTCTTGTCTCTTCCATTATCTCTATGCTGAAGGATCTGTTGTCGGACCTAACTACTGTGCTGCACGCACCTGAGATCGATACAGAATCGCCGATACGCAGCTCTCCGGCTATCTTTGGCGCTTCAATATCGAGCTGCCAGACATCGCCCCTGGGATGTATTGCGGAAACTTTGCCTATAGTCTCTATAAGTCCGGTGAACATGAAAACACCCCCCTGATCCATATGTCATCCCCGCAGGCGGAGGTTTTGATATCTTTAATTATAATTGCATCATTCAGCGCGCCAAGTTCCAGGTATTCGGTAAAGTGTATGCCGCTGCCCAGAATCTTTGGTGCCAAAAACAGTGATATCTCATCAGCCATACCGGATCTGAGCAGTGAGCTTGTCAGTTTAGCTCCGCATTCGATCATCAGATAGTTTACACCTATTTCACACAATTTAGCCATAACAAATTCCAACTCACTGCATTCATGCGCATCAATAGTGTAGACCTCAGCACCAAGTTCCCTGATCCCGGCGATTTTTTCAGTTGACGCATCACTGGCGGTGAAGAAGATAAGATCCTTCTCTTTAAAAAGAGCTGCTGACAGAGGGGTACTCAGCCTTCTGTCAAGGACCACCCTTTTAGGCGTCCTTCCGTCAGCTTCTCTGACCGTAAAAGTCGGGTCGTCTGCAAGGACAGTTCCTGCTCCGCTAAGCAGTGCGTCGTTTTCAGCCCTGATCATGTGGACTTTCTGTCTTGAGCTTTCACTCGTGATCCATTTGCTTGATCCGTCCTTCAGCGCAATGTTCCCGTCTATTGAAGCTGCAATTTTTATGGTGATCCATGGACGTCCGTTCCTCATCCTTCTTATGAATCCCCTGTTCATCCATTTTGACTCTTTTTCAAGAACTCCGCTTGTTACCTCTACCCCGGCATCCCTGAGCATGTTTTCTCCACGGCAGTCCACTATAGGGTTAGGGTCTGTCATTCCGATCACGACACGCGAAACTTCTTTTTCGATCAGCATTGGCGCACACGGAGGCGTCCTTCCCTGATGACAGCATGGTTCAAGGTTTACGTATACGGTGGAACCTTTTACATTCCCGCCTGCATTCCTGACCGCTTCTACCTCCGCGTGAGGTTCTCCGCAGCACTTATGCCAACCTGTACCGATTATTTCTGAATCACGCACAATAACGCATCCGACCCGCGGGTTGGGGCTGACAGAACCTGTTCCGTTCAAAGCTAAGGAAAGCGCCATCCTCATATAGTGTTCATCCTGCATCTTCTGATCATGAGAGGTCAATTTTCCGGACTCCCTTCATCTGCCTGCCTGAGATGTTCCTGTATCCTTTTAGCCAGTGTCCTGCCTATTCCCGTAGATGAAGCCAGATCTTCCTCGGCGGTATCCATTATAGCTCTTGTGCTTCCAAATTTTGTTATGAGCTGAGCAGCTTTGGTTCTTCCTACTCCGGGGATATCTTCGAGTTTGCTTCTCCTGAAATTTTTGCCCCTGGCTGCCCTGTGGGATGTTATCGCATATCTATGAGATTCGTCCCTTACGTGCTGCAGGAGTCTCAGTGCAGGATCTGTGTGATCGAGACGTATGGGTTCCTTTTGATCCGGTATGTATATCTCCTCATTTTCCTTGGCCAGGGAAATTATCGGTATGCCGATGATCTCAAGTTCCTTCAACGCCTCCATTGCAAATTCAAGCTGTACCGGACCTCCGTCGATCAGGATAAGCTGGGGCATCGGCTCCTGTCCGTCCATGCACCTTTTGTATCTTCTAAGCAGAGTCTCTTTCATAGACCTGAAGTCATCTATGCCCTCGACAGTCTTTATGTTGAACCTTCTGTACAGGGAGGTGTTCGGGTATCCCTGTTCAAAGACAACAACTACACCTACTGTCTCTTTGCCGGCAGTGTGTGATATATCGAAACCATCTATCCTCCATGGAAGCATGGGCAGTTTTAAAATATCCTGGAGGCGGTTCAGCGTCTCCCAGAAGTTGTCCCTGCCTGCCTCGATCTCCGGAATGTTGTTTCGCTGGCGGCTGACCCTCCAGATAGCCCTTATGGTGTCCCGAAGTGCCGCTGCCTCTTCAAATTCAAGGTTCTGTGCCGACCTGTCCATTTTTTTTCTAAGCTTTTCGACTAGCTCAAGACCTTTGCCCTGCAGCATCATTATTACATCCGCTGCCCTTTCCCTGTACTCATTTTCAGTGCAAAGCCCGGCACAGGGCGCAAGGCAGTGTCCAAGGGAATGCCTCATGCATGGACGGACCTTTCTATTTGGCTCTTTTATTTCCCCCTTGCAGTAACGCAGAGGTAGATAGCGCTCTATTAGTCGAAGGAGTTCCCTCACTTCGGAGACTCTTACGAACGGGCCTATATAAACTGCACAGTCATCCTGCTTTTGTCTGGTTACCACAATACGCGGAAATTTTTCTGATGTGACCTTTATATATGCGTACCGTTCGTTCATTTTGAGGTCTACATTGAAGAAGGGCTGATATAATTTTATCAGTCTGTTTTCGAGTATAAGGGCCTCTATCTCCGTCTCTGTCCTGATAGTCGAAATATCTGATATCGTATCTACCAGTTTCCTCAGCCTGGGCGAAGCGAAGTTGGAATGGCGAAAATATGAAGATACCCTCTTCTTGAGAGATTTCGCCTTGCCGACGTAAATTATTTTGCCGTCCGGATCACGCATCATATACACTCCGGGTTTATCCGGGAATGCTTTTATATGATTAAGAAGGTCTTCTCTTTTCAAAAAAAAATTCCTTTCCGTGATTGCTGATGTCAGGCTCATGGTATAGGATATCATAGTATGGTTAAAGTAGCATTCAGGAGGTGCCACAATGGCTCTGGTAGTTTATAACGATCTAACGAGAAAAAAAGAACCATTTGAACCAATAGAAAAAAACAAGGTCAGATTTTACGTCTGCGGACCTACTGTATATGATTTTTTCCACATCGGCAACGCTAGGCCTTTCGTTCTCTTTGACCTCTTTAGGAGATATCTTGAGGCGACCGGCTACGAGGTGACGTTTGTCCAGAATTTCACCGACATAGACGACAAAATGATCAGACGTGCAAACGAGATGGGAATAACTGTCCCTGAATTGGCGGAAAGATTCATTGCAGAATATTTTGAGGATGCTGACGCTCTTGGTATCAAAAGAGCGGATGTCCACCCTAGGGCTACCCACGAAATTGAGGAGATCATCAAGATCGTTAAGACACTCATAGAGAAAGGCCACGCCTATGAAAAAGAGGGGGATGTCTACTTCTCTGTAGTAAGTTTCCCAGAATACGGCAAACTTTCAAAACAGAGCATAGACGAGCTTGTGAGCGGAGCAAGGATCGAAGTGGATGAAAGAAAGAACAATCCGCTTGATTTTGCGCTCTGGAAGGCCAGCAAACCCGGAGAGCCTTTCTGGGAGAGTCCGTGGGGCAACGGCCGACCGGGCTGGCACATCGAATGCAGCGCAATGTCCACTAAGTATCTTGGAGACTCGATAGATATCCACGGCGGAGGCAGCGACCTTGTATTCCCCCACCACGAAAACGAGATAGCTCAGTCTGAGTGCGCTTCCGGGTGCCAGTTTGTAAAATACTGGCTCCACAACGCATACATAATGATCGACAAAGAAAAGATGTCGAAATCCCTTGGCAATTTCATGACGGTAAGAGACATAAGGAATAAATTTAATCCGCTGGTGCTTCGCTACTTCCTCCTGAGCGCGCACTACCGCTCCCCCATCAATTTTTCTAAAGAGGGTCTGGACCAGGCTCAGAGCGCGCTTGAGAGGATCAACAACTGCTATGCTGACCTTAATTTCGCAGTGGCAAACCGTAACCCCTGTGAGAAGGATGACTCGCTTGCCGAGGCTGTGACCCGTGCCAGGCAAGGCTATAAAGATGCTATGGAAGATGATTTCAACACAGCCGGGGCTCTTGGGAGCATATTTGACTTGATCAGGGCTGTTAATGTCCATCTGACGGAAAACGAGGGGCTATGCCGGGAGGGCATAAAGGCTGCAAAGGATTTCTTTGATGAAGTGAACAGGGTATTTGGATTCTTTCAGACTGAGGAAGGCTCTGATGCTGAAATAGACGCACTTCTTGCTGAGAGGGTCGAGGCCAGAAAATCCAAGAATTTCAAAAGATCGGACGAAATCAGGGATCTGCTGGCGGCAAAAGGGATAATAATCGAAGATACGCCGCAGGGCGCACGCTGGAAAAGACAGATCTAGCTTCAAATACATTATTTTTAAACAGAGCCCCGGACACGTGTTTAATGTCCGTGGCTCTGTTTTTTTGTATGACACCTTGGCTGCTATTCTCTAGCCTCCGCCGATGAGCGGAAATATCCTTACGTCGTCGCCGTCTTTAAGCGGGGTATCGTCCTTTTGGAGGTGGAGCATATGGTGACCGTTGACAAGGATGTTGACCCTTTTGGATATTTTGTCTCCGTCCATGCAGAAATCACGGAAACTTTTCCCGAACTTCGCGTTAAGGTCCTCCATGAGGAGTCCAAGAGTCGGTCTTAAAGGCATTGTTATCTCCTTGGTGCCGACCATAGTCCTTATATCTGCGAAAAAACCGACTTTTATCAAGGGCTCGCCTCCTTACGCTGTGAAGATCAGGTTATTGTTTTGTACAAATGGTCCTTAAATAGTCATAAACTCCCTGAGTCCCAGCGCTTCAAGCCTTTCCGGTGTCGGCACTCCGTTTTCATCCCAGCCCCTTGCCTCATAGTAATGAGGGAGCATTTCGGGAACGCGGCTTACGTTGCCCTTCATCGGGCCTGAGCTGATAGGATCGTTGAACATCCTTGCAGGCAGAGTGTCATCTGCTTTTGTATATCCGACGCTGAGATTGTACAGCCTTTCAAGGTTGTATATCCTCTCGCCTGCCAATGCCACCTCGTCACCGGAGAATTCAATTCCTGATGCACCTGTGATCTCGTCTGCGATAGCTGGGGCTCCGAGTGCGAATGTTGTAAAGAGGCACATGCCTGCGGAGTCAACTGCTGCCGTTAGATCCTGGAATCCCTTTACCCATGCCGGCTTTTCAACAATGGACTGCTGGTCAAGTTTTTCCGGCAGGCCAAGGATCTCAGGAGATATGGTATATCCGCGGACGTGGCAGCCACCCCTGTTTGAGGTAGCATAGTTGAGTCCTATTCCCTGGATGCCGCGCGGGTCATATGCCGGCATCTCCTGTTTTTTGGCTGTCATGGAGAATTCGGGATGTCCAAATTTGCTTGCCATCCTGAATGAACCCTCTGCAAGCTCGTTTCCGAAGCCTTTTCTGTAAGCGGTGGCCTCAACGAGAGCTATAAGAGCATCTTCGCTGCCGAACTTGAGTTCGTGTCCAACTTCATCTTTTCCTATGGCACCCGTTTCATATAGTTCCATAGCTGCTGCCATTGTACTGCCCATTGTGATCGTATCGAGTCCGAGTTCGTTGCAGATGAAGTTGGCCTTGTTTACAACATCGATGTTGTCTATGCCGCAGTCAGGACCAAAGCACCAGACTGTTTCATATTCAGGGCCTTCGCCCTCTCCTGCATATTTGCCTTCACTCCATGCAACCCTTCCGCATCCGATCGAACAATAGGCACATGCCTTATTCTTGTGCAATCTAGTTGCAGCGAGAGATTCTCCGCCAACCTTATCCGCCGTCTCAAAATGAGATTCCCGAAAATTCCTGGTTGGGAGAGAGCCCACTGAGTTGAGGATGTTTACGAGGACGTTCGTTCCAAAAGCCGGAAGCCCGCCGCTTGTGACTGCATTTTCTTTAAGCAGTTTTTTGCTTGCCCTGACCGCAGCAAGGAATTTATCCTTATCTCCGATCTTTACTCCTTTAGTGCCTCGGACAACAATAGCTTTAAGGTTCTTGGAACCCATTACGGCTCCTACTCCGCTTCGTCCGGCTGCCCTGTGGTCATCATTCATTACGCTGGCGAATAAAACTTTGTTTTCTCCGGCGGGTCCTATGCATGTTACTTTCGCATCTGGGTCATGCATTGCAAGCAGGGCTGCAGTTGTTTCAGGCACAGTCTTCCCCCATAGGTCGGAAGCGTCGCAAAGTTCCGCAGTTCCGTTGTAGATGTTGAGATATACCGGTTTTGAAGACTGTCCCTCAAAAATGATCATGTCATATCCGGCGTATTTAAGTTCCGGTCCCCAGTATCCGCCAGAATTGGATCCGGCAAGCGTACCGTTGAGAGGCGCACGGGTTACTACTTCATATCTGCCTGTGCTCGAACCCATGGTGCCTGTGAGCACACCAGTTGCAAATATCAGGTTGTTCTCGGGTCCGAGAGGATCTACGCCCGGTTTGACTTCTTTCATGTAGTAATAGACACCCAGCCCTCTGCACCCGAGGTATTTCTTTGCCGCCTCCATGTCCAGAGCTTCTTTTTTAACAGTTCCTTCAGTGAGGTTTACCCTCAGAATTGTTTCTGTCCAGCCTGCCATATTACTTCACCTCCTCAAGTGCCTGTTTCATTTTGGCTGAAAATGCTTTTTTCCTGTTAAGTGTAGCGGTATCCGCGGGGACATATTCGATCGCTGCCGTGGGACAGAATTCAGCACAAAGAGGCTCTCCGTCACAATGGTTGCACTTTATTGCTACTTTAGCGACCCTGTCGAAAGCAATATTTCCGAAAGGACATGCCATAACGCACATTCTGCATCCGATACACTTGTCCTCTTCAACCTGTACAACTCCGGTCTCCTCGTCACGGACAAGGGCTTTGGTCTTGCAGACCGCCATGCATGCTGCCTCTTCACACTGGAAGCACATCATAGGGACATTGCTGCCCCTGTCGAATCTAAAGACATTGACTCTTGAAATAGCTGGCCTGCACTCTCCGTTTTGAGCCAGTGAACAGGCCAGTTCACAGGTCCCGCAGCCAATACATTTTTCCGGCGATGTTAAAAGTATCATTTCCATGCCACATTCCTCCCTGTACTTTTTGTGATTCCCGCATCTTACGGGTGTTGTAAAGACAAAAGGAGACCCGCTCAGGGCCTCCTTCTTTGCTAATCGGCAGGCGGCGGGATCGCTCCTGCTGCCCAATGCCCGGAGTTTCTGCGTGAGATACGCCGGGTCGAAGGACGAATATTAATGGGGCTGTTATTTCTTTTGAGACTCTGTTAAGAACTTTACGCTTTCAATGTATTTTTGGCAGTGGTCGCAGTAATCACGGTCATTTTCAGGCCTGCCTGCCCAGTCGAGCATCTCTTTTGTAGCAAAGTAAATGCCACACCTCTTACACTGAAGAACATCAAAATCTTTGTGCCATATTGTTCTCTTTCCCGGCGATTCTTCGTAGGTAATTTTTCCGGTCGGACATACTGTCGCACATGAAAGGCAGCCTATGCAGGCGTCGGTCTCAAGTTCGTACGGGGGCGCTACATGCCGGTCAAAACCTCTGTCAACAAGCTCTATCGCCTTAGTCCCGTTAGCTTCGCATGCCCTGACGCAGCGACCGCACCTGATGCAGAGATCAGGCTCCAAGGCAAACCTCTCCTCGCGTATCACACCGTATTTATCACACAGCTGCTGGATGATAGGTGATTTTGGGTTTCTGTTTATTAGAAGCTGAAGGACTGTATTTCTGGCCCTTTGTACTCTCTCTGTCTCAGTCTCTACAGATATGCTCCTTGTGATAGGGAACATACAAGATGCTACTATCTTTTTGCTTCCCCTGTCATCTATTTCTACAGAACATATCCTGCAGTTGCCATCGGGCACCAATCCTTCGTGGTTGCAGAGGGTGGGGATATCGATGTTGCTTTCCTGGGCCGCATGAAGGATCGTTGCCCCTTTTTCAACTTTAATTGGTATCCCGTTTATAGTTATATCAATCATCTTTGCTCACCTCTTTTACTATTTCCACAGAGGAGAATGGACATACCTCAAAACATGCTCCGCACTTTATGCAGCCATCCTGTTTAATGCGGTACTTACCATTGTCAAGTTTTTCTATCGTGTCTGCAGGACAATTTTTAGAGCATAAGCCGCAACTCTTACATTTCTCTTCATCGATCGTCACCCTGAACATTCCGGGGCAAACTCCTGATCTGCAAAAATGCTCCTTTTCGTGCTCAATATATTCCTCTTTAAAATATTTGATTGTAGACAGTACCGGATTTGCTGCAGACTGCCCCAATGCACAAAGAGAGGTGTCTGAGATTCCCTCGGCAAGATCTTCGAGTGCCTTAGTATCGCCCTCCCGGCCTTTTCCGCTTGTCAGGTCGTGCAGGATCATCTGCATTTTTTTCAGGCCTTCTCTGCAGGGAACACATTTGCCGCATGATTCTCCAACAAGGAAATCGATGAAATAACGGGCTATATCTACCATACAGGTCCTGTCGTCCATTACTATCATGCCGCCCGAACCCATCATCGACCCTGCCTCTGTGAGGCTGTCGAAGTCTACCGGGGTGTCAAGCATCGAGGCAGGAAGGCATCCGCCTGATGGTCCCCCAGTCTGGACGGCTTTGAAAGGACGATTTTGGGCTACTCCTCCGCCTATATCGTAAATTATCTGCCTCAGTGTTGTTCCCATTGGCACCTCGACAAGTCCAGTATTTTTGACTTTGCCTACAATGGCGAAAACCTTCGTGCCTGAATTGTTTTCAGATCCAATACTCCTGAACCATTCTGAACCGTTTGTAATGATATGGGGCACGTTTGCCCATGTTTCTACGTTGTTGAGCACTGTAGGAGACTCCCAGAGGCCCCTTTCTGTAGATCTTATGTACTTGACCCTGGGGACACCCGGCTTTCCCTCTATAGAGGTCATGAGTGCAGTAGACTCGCCGCAGACAAAAGCTCCTCCGCCTTTGCAGATCTCAACATGAAAATCAAAACCTGTGCCGAGTATGTTGATACCGAGCAGTCCGACTTCTTCGAGGTTTTTTATCGCGTTTGCAAGCCTCTTGACAGCCAGCGGATATTCATGCCTTACATATATGATGCCTTCGCTGGAACCGATCGCGTAAGCACCGATGGTAAGTCCCTCTATAACAGAATAGGGATCACCCTCCATAAGCGCCCTGTCCATAAATGCACCCGGGTCACCCTCGTCACCGTTGACAAGCACATAGCGCATCTCTGAAGCTGAATTACGACAGGATTCCCACTTTACTCCTGTTGGGAAACCGCCGCCGCCCCTGCCTCTTAGTCGCGAGACTTTAACTTCGTTGCAAACTTCCTCGGGGGTCATCGAATCTAATGATTTTATGAGACCTGAATATCCGCCGTGGGCAATGTAATCATCGAGATCCAGCGGAGACATCGTGCTCATTTTGCCAAGGACAAGTTTTTTCTGTTTGGCCAGGAAAGGTATATTTTCTGCCGAGGGAACTTCAGCAGGCTTGCCGTCATGTCCGGACATCGCTTTAGCCTTATAAGGAATGTTCTCCTTTATTGATCCAAGGATACCCTCAATGTCATCAATTGTTACTTTCTGATAATATAGCCCGCCAGGTTCGATATGCACGATAGGACCATTCTCGCATGGTCCCATGCAGCCTGTGATACCTGTCCTGATCAATTTTTCTTTTTCATTTTCTTCAGGTCGTATAAGGACTTTGATGCTGTGCCAGAATGATGGGCTCTCATCAGAAGATGCTTTTTTGCCTAAAGCTTTGGCAAATTCTTCAGCAAGAATAATGCTGCCGTTTGCAACACATCCCGGACCTCCGCATATCCAGATTTCTTTCCTCTTGTCTTGCTTTTGTAAAATTTCATTTTTGTAATTTTTTAAGTCAGAAAGAGTATCAAATCTCATGCAAAAGCCCCCTTTGACAGAAGCTCTGCTGCTTTGGATGGGTTCATCCGGCCAAAAGAATTTTCGCCGGATGTTACGACCGGCGCAAGCGCGCAGGCACCGACACAGTTAACTGTTTCAAGAGTATATTCGCCGTCTTCTGTAACTCCGCCTATCTTGATGGCAAGCTGTTTTTCAAGTTCCTGAAGAACTGCGGCAGAACCGCGCAGGTGACATGCTGTTCCTGTACAGACTCGAATTATTCTGCGTCCCTTTCTCTTCTGGCTCAGAGTGCGATAGAAAGTAACAACAGCAAATACGCGGCTTTCGGAAACGCCAAGGTACTCTGCAGCGGCACGCATAGCTTCAATTGAAATGCAGTTTTCTGATTCCTGGATATCGAGAAGAATTGCAAGCAAATATCTGGGATCTTGCTTATGTTTATGCAAAATCTCAGCGATTCGATCGATCTCCCCCAAAAAGACCGCCCCCTCGCGTATGTGGATCATTTAACTTACGTATAAAGATTAGCACTGGCTCATTGAAAGTCAAGCCGCAATATTCAAATAATTTTAACAATGTAACTGCTGTAAATTTGTTGAAATTTAAAAAACAAATCGTAATATCAAAGTAAATATTATGATCTGTGAATATCTTTTAGAAACAATCGACATATTGAATGTCAACATATTAAATAATGGATATCGTTGTCCGTTATTTATTCTAAAGATAACAAAAAAGGCAGCTAATAATCGCTTAGAGCGAAGAAGCTGCCTTAAAGTAAGGACCGTCTGATCTATATGTCAGATATTACAGGAATGAAACTGCGTTGGACTGTGCTCCATATTTTATGCCGCTTATCTCATCCAGTTTCTGCACATTGTGTATTGCGTCTATGTAACGGATAGTTCCGCTCTTTGCCCTCATGACAAGTGAGGATGTGTGTACGACATCTCCGGAGTAACGTACGCCCTTGAGCCAGTCTCCGTCAGTTACGCCGGTAGCAGCGAAGAATACATTGTCGCACGCTACAAGGTCGTTTAAATGAAGGACTTTGTTGATGTCCATTCCCTTCTCTTTACACTTTTCTCTCTCTTCGTCGTTGCGCGGCCAAAGTTTGCACTGCATGTTTCCGCCGACACACTTTACGGCGCATGCTGTGATAACGGCTTCGGGAGATCCTCCGACCCCCATGAGGAGGTCGATACCGGCATTCGGCTTGCATGTTGAGAGGGCGCCTGCTACGTCACCGTCAGGTATAAGCCTGATACGGGCATGCATAGAACGGATCTCTTTAATAAGTTCTTCGTGCCTTGGCCTGTCGAGGATTATTACGGTTACGTCTTCAACAGATTTTCTTAACGCTCTTGCGACCGCTCTGATGTTGTCCGACGGAGAGGCGTCAATGTTGATCGCATGTGCCGCAAAGGGACCGGTTGCTATCTTGTCCATATAGAAAATATGCTGTGGGTCAAACATAGAACCACGCTCTGCAAATGCGACTACGCTGACTGCGTTCGGAAGGCCCTGTGCAGTAAGACGGGTCCCGTCGATCGGGTCTACTGCGATGTCGACCTGTGGATCACATCCCGTACCAAGTTTTTCTCCGTTAAAGAGCATTGGAGCTTCGTCTTTCTCCCCTTCGCCGATAACGACCTGACCGTCCATGTTGACGTTGTTGAGCATGAAACGCATCGCATTAACTGCGGCACCGTCAACTCCGTTCTTATCCCCGCGTCCCATCCACCGTCCAGCGGCCATAGCCGCAGCTTCCGTAGCACGAACCATTTCGAGAGCCATGTTTCTGTCTGGAGCAGCCATTTGCAAATCCTCCATATTATTATGTATTATTTTATAGTCGAGTTCTCCTCCAGTTCAGGAAATCTG
>Ga0172378_10001750_pt1 | contig 20123 bp, 14 predicted proteins | sample GrowelOW332metaG_FD_119755 | JGI IMG/M metagenome (GOLD analysis project Ga0172378, IMG submission 119755) | Groundwater microbial communities from an aquifer near a municipal landfill in Southern Ontario, Canada - Pumphouse #3_1 metaG | ecosystem: Environmental > Aquatic > Deep subsurface >... | reverse complement strand
TACTTCTTTATTGTTTTCTACTTGAGGCGAGACATCAACAGAGGCAAAAGATGTATGCCGCCTGCCCGCTGAGTCAAAGGGGGAAATCCGCACCAAACGATGAACGCCACGCTCGGCTTTTATATAGCCGTAGGCGTTAGGCCCAGAAATAGCCAGCGAGGCACTTTTGACACCTGCTTCATCGCCGGGTAAAAAATCAATCAGCTCGCTTTTGTAACCTTGACGGTCACAGTAGCGCGTGTACATTCGTAAAAGCATTTCCACCCAATCGCAGGCCTCTACCCCGCCTGCTCCGGCGTGCAAGGTCACGATAGCATTGTGGTCGTCGTATTCGCCGGAAAGCAGAACCGCCAACTCCATTTTATCAAGCAACCGACCCACATACTTGAGGCTTTGCTCAGCCTCCTTGTAGGTGTCCTGATCATCTGCCTCGTTAGCCAACTCCCATAGGGTTAGCGTATCTTCACAAAGACCAACCAAATGTTGATGGTTTTTAATATCTTCTTTTTGGCGATTGATTTTTTGCATCAAAGCTTGCGCTGCTTCGGCATCCTGCCAAAAGTCAGCGACTAAGGTTTCTTTTTCTTGCTCAACAACACGAATACTTTTGTTGTCTATGTCAAAGAGACCTCCTAAGGCTGTCTATTCTTTGTTTATATTCCGCCAGTTGAGGGCGTAAATCTTCAATCATAAGAAGCAACCTCCGTTAAGTTAAAATATTATTTTGCAACTATTCATTAATATGCTCACAAAAGTTAATCAGCTATCCAGTTGATCGTGATTAATTTTTGCCGCAGCAATTCTTATATTTTTTGCCGCTGCCGCAGGGGCAAAGATCGTTGCGACCGATTTTTTGTTCAGCCTTGCGCACGATAGGCTTTTTACGGGTCGCTGCAACTGAATCTCCGTGGCTAGCCACCATATTGCGGTTTTCCTCGGTCGGTTGAGCGGGAACCAAGTCTAAGCGCAGCACCATACGGCAAACCTCGCTTTGGATATCCTCAATCATGGCCTGGAACATATCGTAGGCTTCATATTTATACTGAATTAAGGGGTCACGCTGACCGTAAGCTTGCAGACCGATGCCTTGACGCATTTGATCCATGGCATCTAAGTGATCCATCCATTTACTGTCGACCACACGCAAAATCAAAATCCGTTCGATTTGGCGCAGAACATCTTCTCCCAGCTCCTGCTCGCGCTTTTCGTAAAGCTCGTGAGCGATTTCGATAAACAGAGGTCCGATTTCCGTATTGGATAGCTGCGCTATGTCTTCTTTGGCGGGCAATGGGCCTGACAAATAATCTCCCAGTTCAGCAAGCATTTTGTCCAAATCCCACTCTTCGGGATAGTTACTGACGGCGTAGTTTTCCACGATGCGTTCGATAACGCTATCGAACATATGCAGCATGCTCTCACGCAAATCAGAATCCTCTAAAGCTTTGCGGCGTTCGCCGTAGATAACCTCGCGCTGAGCGTTCATCACATCGTCGTACTGTAAGACATTTTTACGCATTTCAAAGTTGCGGTATTCAACCTTCTTTTGAGCGTTCTCCAGCGATTTAGTCACCATGCCGCTATCTATGGGGGTGGTGTCGTCCATTCCCAGCTTATCCATCATTCCGGCTAAGTTATCGCCGCCGAATAAACGCATTAAATCATCATCCATTGAGATGTAAAAACGGCTGGAGCCAGGGTCGCCTTGACGACCGGCACGGCCGCGCAGCTGGTTGTCGATACGGCGGCTGTCGTGGCGTTCTGTACCGATGATGTGCAATCCACCTAAGGCCACTACCTCGTCATGCTCGGCAGCTGTTTGCCGCTTATATTTATCCTCAATCACCAGAATTTCGGCGGGGGTGAATTCTATTTCGCCCTTGGCAGTTTCTTTGGCCACTTCGGCCTGCGCCAGCGTTTGGTGATTGCCGCCCAAAATAATATCTGTGCCGCGACCTGCCATGTTGGTGGCGATAGTAATAGCATTTTTACGGCCGGCCTGAGCCACAATTTCTGCCTCTTTATCATGATACTTGGCATTCAAAACATTATGCTGTAAACCGCGTTTCTTTAATAAAGAAGAAATAATTTCTGACTTTTCGATAGAAACGGTACCGACCAAAACCGGTCGACCTGTGGCATAGACTTGGGATATTTCTTCGACAATGGCCTGATATTTGCCATTTTGAGAGCGATAAATAACATCGGGGAAATCAGAGCGAATCATCGGCATATTAGTGGGAATTTGCACCACATCAAAACCGTAAATATTGCGGAATTCGTCTTCCTCGGTTTTAGCAGTACCTGTCATACCTGACAGCTTATTGTACATCCGGAAATAGTTCTGGAAGGTGACGGAGGCCAGCGTTTGCGTTTCGCGCTCGATTTGCACCTTCTCTTTAGCTTCGATGGACTGATGCAGACCTTCAGAATAACGGCGGCCAAACATCAAGCGGCCTGTAAACTCATCAACGATAATAACCTGTCCATCCTTGACCACATAATCACGGTCGCGACGAAAAAGGGTTTGTGCCCTTAAAGCCTGATTAACATAGTGACTGATTTCCGTGTTTTTATCATCATATAGATCTTCTAAGCCCAGCATATTTTCAATCTTTTCCGAGCCTTGCTCGGTTAAAGCTACCGTGCGGGTCTTTTCATCAACTGTATAATCGACCTCGTTTTTTAAGCGAGGGATAATATCAGCCATTTGGTAATAAAGCTGGGTGGGTTTGCCCGACGAGCCTGAAATAATCAGCGGCGTTCTGGCCTCATCAATTAAAATGCTATCAACCTCGTCGACAATCGCATAATATAAACCACGCTGAACGCGGGCTTGCGGAACACGCGCCATATTATCACGCAGGTAATCAAAGCCCAGCTCGTTATTTGTGGCATAGGTGATATCGCAATTATAAGCCTCTCTGCGATCGGCAGAGGGCATTTGCGCCACAACCAAGCCGACAGAAAGACCCAAAAATTCATAAAGCCGCCCCATCCATTCACTGTCGCGGCGAGCCAAATAATCATTGACGGTCACAACATGCACGCCCTTACCCTCTAATGCCTTTAGGTAAGCGGGCGCAGTAGCTACCAGCGTTTTACCCTCGCCTGTTTTCATCTCGGCAATTCTGCCGTCAGCTAAGGCAAGTCCGCCGATCAACTGCACATCGAAATGGCGCATATTCAAAACGCGGCGCGAAGCCTCCCTGCAAACAGCAAAGACCTCGGGCATAATCTGTTCAACAGAGATACCGTCCGCCAGCTGCTCGCGGAAAATATCGGTTTTAGCACGCAACTCGGCATCACTAAAAGAGGCTATGCGCCCTTCCAGCATATTGATGCTTTCTACTACTTTGGAATAGCGTTTGATATCTTTTGTGTTATCATCAAATAAAGCTTTTAAAAATCCGGCCAAAATTCGTCACTACTTTCTTAAAAAAATAAGGGAGCCGATTAACAGCCACACAGGGTGTCAATCAGCCCCCAAGTGTTACTTAATCAAAGAGGTGTAAGATTGAGCTGTATATTATTGCTCTGGTACAAGCAAACCGTAAGCACCATCTTTACGGCGATACACAACATTAACTGTTTCATCATCGGTATTGGAAAAGACATAAAAATTGTGCCCGAGTAAATTCATTTGCATGATGGCCTCATCAACAGGCATAGGCTTGATTGGGAAATGTTTAATGCGCACCGGCTTTTCACTTTCTTCCTCATTTGAAGCAGGAAATGCAGAAAGCGGCGCCTCGTTGCGAATCGTGCCATGACCCTTGCGATTTAAACGGGATTTATATTTTAAGATTTGGCTCTCAAGTTTTTCAACCACGATGTCAATACAGCTATACATATCGTAGCCTTCTTCTTCGGCACGAATAATCACGCCGCGATAAGGAATTGTTACTTCAACCCTACAAGTATCTTTAATAACGGAAATAGCCGCGGATACTTCTTCAACGGTCAACATTTTGTCAAATTTGCTTAATCTTTTTTCCATATACTCTTTTAACGCAGGTTTAACTGTCATGTTCTTAGCTTTAATATTAACAATCATACTATCAGCTCCTTTTTCTTGAGTATAAAAAACGCAAATTCGGCTATCCCGCTATGTCTTATATTCAATATTGTACAGCTATTTCCTGCCATTTTTGTGTTTGATTTGTGAATATTTGCCGAATTTAGTACCTTAAACTAATCCAAATAGGCATTAAGTGCGACCTTGAGGCTTAGGGCTGTTGCAATTCGAATTGAGTACCGCAGAAGCCAGCGTTGCCAAATAGACTGCCTCCGAGCCTGCAGCTAATAATGCCCCGGAACAGGCCCGCGCCGTAGCTCCCGTGGTAAAAATATCGTCAACCAGCAAAACATATTTTCCACGCACCAGCTCCGCCTCGGCAACAAAAGCCCCCTCCAACTCTTTTTCGCGCTCGGCTCGGGTGAGCTTATTGAGCTTGCGCGTGTTTTTAATGCGCCGCAAGGCCTTAGGTGCGGTGTTTAGTTTTAGCTCTGATGCCAAAGCATCGGCAACCAGCTGCATATGATTATAGCCCCGCCTTTCCATGGTTTGCTCGGAAACGGGAACAGCCAACAGCAAGTCAAAGTCCTGCCGCACCAAACGCCGCTCCACCAGATCCCTCAGCAGCAAGGCCAAGGGGCGGTGCAACTCAGGTTTGTTATGATATTTAAAATTAAGAATGTTGTTGCGCAAACGACCCTCATAAGTAAAACCTGAAACTCCCTGCAAAAAAGGATTCTCAATACCGGAGGCGCATTCGCGGCAAACGACCGTCCCTTGAGGAATGATTGTCGGACAATAAAGGCAAAGGTTTTGTTGAGCTAATAGCTCTTGGCATTTATCGCAAAGACCGCAGCCGTCAAGCAGTTGACCGCAAACTGGGCATAAGCTTTGCGGCCAAAAAAACTGGCGCAGTCTGTTGGCAAATGTTCTGTGTTGGCTCATTAAAGCACACTTCCTTTGCCATAATAATTCTCGTCGGTGAATACAAAACCCTTTTTAAGGCAACTTATTTCGCACAGGTAATTGCCAAGAAAGCCGCTGAGAGGACCCACCTAACATTTGTTTTTTTCCCTCCGTTGGTATACTGTACGACGCAGTCGTAAATGTTAAATCGCAGCCGCAATGAGGACAGGCGGAAATCTGCCCTCCTGATGCCACATAAGAAGTATAATTGCAGTTTGGACAGGTTTTATACATGAGCTTCGCCTCGCAAACTATGTCTTTTAAGTCAATTATAGCAAAAGCTTCCGTCTAAAAAAGACGGAAGCGGACGAAGGCTTTAAAGTTTTTTACGCTATTTTTTTCTAAATTCGGTGCAACAGAGCTTTGTAAACCTCTTTTGTCAAGCCGTTCTCCAAAGCAGCCTGTAACAGGTAATCGGGAGCGGGCATAATCCGATAATGCCGCTCTTTACCATCCTCCGGCAGGCAGCGGTAACGCAAATAGCGTCTCAGCTGCTGATGCTTTGCGGCGTAAGCGGCCAAGGCCGCCCGTGAGCCCGCGGCTAAAAAAAGAGCCTCCGTCAGCACGCTTTGACGCAGATAAAGAGCGGGTATAGCTGTAAACTCAGCCAAATATGGCAAAGCCGACCTGCCTTGCATACCTAAGGCGACAATCAGGCCGCGCTCTAATAAAGGGTGTTTACTGCGCCTCAAAGCGGCAAGAGTGACGGACATATCTCCTTGCAAAGGTTGACAGAGAGCTTCTAAAACCAACAAACGAAAGTACACGGGTTGCTCGCCGTCATTAAAAAAAGCAGACAAATGCGGTAGACATGCCGGTACTCTCAAGCGATTAAAATAAATTAAAGTGCGAAAGGTCAGGGCAAAATCTCCGCTGTACAACAAGACGGACAAAGCCTTTACTGTCACAGTATCCATCTGTTGAGCTTGCTCCATTCGCGCTAAAATTGATAAAAGCCGCTTTTGCCACAGAGGGTCTAAAGCGGCTTGCGCCTTGTTTTTCATAAACTAAATTCCTTATTTAAGCTTAGCCAAATAACTGGCCACATAGCCAACCGTACCATTTGAGGTTTTAATTTTATACCAATCTTTTTCTGTTGCCACATAAGTTAAGGTATCACCCTTAGCGGCGGTAGCAACAATATCTGCGGAGGTAGAAGCAGTTTTGCGGATGTTGACGCTGTTTCCGGTAATTTCCACCTTGGAAGAGGCCGCGGGTGTTTGGGCCTCAGGGGAATCAGGAGTGCCGGACACGGGAGAAGTAGATCCGCCTGTAAGTGCGGCGATTTGCGACTCCAGTTCTTCAATTTGTGTTTGCAAAGCCGCCGTACGCTCACCTACCAAGGTATCCACATAGCTTTGAGCGACCATCGGGTCGGCCTTAGAACCGGGGGCGTTAATTAGTGATTGCGCTGTATTACCCAAGAAAAATCCGCCCACGGTACAAACAACCATAGCTATTACCAAAACGATAACGCCTTTTTTTGACATTAAACTTACACTCCTTTATTTTGAATGTTGTTTCTTAGCCTGCAATACCCCTTTGCCGCGCAAAACGCCCAAAGCGTCAGCACCGATAAAAGTTAATACAGTAATGATAATTAATAAAACTATTGCTTGCGGCGTGGTTAAAACAGCCATTAAGACAGCACACAAACCCATCAAAAAGCTGATTGCATATATGACCAAAACCGTATGGGCGTGAGAAAGACCAAGTCCCAGCAAACAATGATGTAAATGACCCTTATCCGCCTCAAAAATCGGTTTATGCTGAAAAAGACGGCGGGTGATTGCGAACACTGTATCAAAAATCGGTATACCGAGGATAATCAAAGGAATAAAAATTGAAACGACTGTCGCTCCCTTAGAAAGCCCCATAATCGCAATTGCGCCTAAACAAAAGCCTAAAAAGAGCGAACCACAATCTCCCATAAAGGTTTTGGAAGGATAAAAATTATAACGCAAAAAGGCAAATGCGGTGACGGCCAAAACAGCGGCCAGCGACGAAGCCAACAAATTGCCCTGCGAATAGCAGACTACGGACATTGTAATGGCGGCAATGGCACTGATACCCGCCGACAAGCCGTCAAGCCCGTCCACCAAATTAACGGCATTGGAAATGCCGACCAACCAAATAAGAGTCAAGGGTACGGCGAAAATACCCAAAGAGATGACACCGCCAGTAAAGGGGTTGGTAATAAACTCCACGCAATAACCGCATTTGATCAAAACCAAAGCGGCTACCAATTGAATTGCCAGTTTACCTTTAGGAGAAATACCCTTTAAATCATCGTAAAAACCGGCTAGCATAACCAAGGTAGCGCCGATCAACAAGCCCGCAACCTGCCATGAATAAACTCCAAGCAAAAGCGTGCCAACCACAAAACCACAATAAATAGCCAAGCCGCCAATACGAGGCTTAGCACCCTTATGAACCTTGCGTTCGTTTGGAATATCCACAGCTCCCAGCTTGGGAGCAATTTTAATTGTAATTGGCGTTAGCAGCAAGGTAACAACCAGTGCCGCTGTAATAGCTAACCACAGCATTGCAAATTCCCCTTTCCTGTGGCATATTAACAATATTTCACTTCATTTTCTCAATTATTTGCGCTTTTGTCAAGTCTTTTTAACTTTCTTTGGAAAAATAACATAAAAGCAACAAATTCATCAACCTTAAAGAGAGCGCACAAGAGCAAATAGACCACTCCGCCGACTCCTATTGTAATAATGACATTTAATGCCAGCCCAAAAGTTCCCACAGGGACAAAACTAAGCAATAACTTGTAAAGGCCCCAGACCACCAAGCCCATAATTATTGAGGCTGCCAGCATTTTACCCAAGCTGATAAAAAAGCCTCTCCCGCCCAAGGCCGGAAATTTGCGCTGTAAAAAGAAAAAGAGCAAAATCGTATTGACTAACGCGGCCAAGGAATTAGCCAAGGCTAAGCCCCCGTGTGCCAGCGGACCGAGCAGAATAAAGCTGAAAATTACATTGATAGCAATGGAAATCAAGCCCATCCAAACGGGTGTACGGACATCTCCCGTAGCGTAATAGGCACGGGTAATAACCATATTGGCTGCCACGGCCACCAAGCCAATGCAGCAAAAGAGCAAGGCATAGGCCGTAATTTGCGTTGCATATGAGGTAAAGGCTCCTCGCTCAAAAACCAATACCACAATAGGCGTCCTCAGCACCATCAAGCCGACAGCCGATGGTATGGCAATAATACTGACCATCCCCAAGCCCTTGTTGATTGTCAGAGCTAGAGATGTTTTGTTGTTTTCTAAGGCGTTTTCAGCCAAAACAGGATAAATAACAGCAGCAATTGCCGCCACAAAAATGCCAACAGGTAAATTCATCAGCTTAGAGGCATAGTTTAATGCAGAAATACTACCTTCGCTCATGCCGGATGCAAAAATTCTGTTTATTGCAAAATAAATTTGATTGACGGCCACACCTATAACAATGGGCAAAATATCTTTTAAGGCCTTGCGAATAGCCGGATGCCGATAATCGCAAATCTTGTAATATTTAAAACCTTGCTTGCGCAAGGGCAGAATTTGAACAATCAAGAAGCCGACAAAGCTTATTAAGGTTGCCCAAGCCAGAGAATCAATACCAAAGGAGGCAAAAAAGATGACACCCAAAATAATAATCAGATTGGAAACGCCAGGAGCAGACGCGCCAGCTATAAAACGATGGCAGGAATTATTAATACCATTGACCACCATTGCCACACCCATCAGCATTACCGAGGGAAACATAATTCGAGTCAAACGAACTGCTACCTCTGCTGTTTCCGCAGGCAAATTGGGAGCGGTAATAAAAACCAGCCCGCGTGCAAAAACAATACCCAAAACGGAAAGAACCGCCAAGAAAATCAAAGTAAGATTGATTAAGCTACTTGCTAAGCGATTACCACCCTCGTTATCACCGGCCGCCCAATATTTGGTTAAAACCGGCACAACTAAGGTAATAAGGGCAAAACCCAAAATAGCCTGCAAGAAATAAGGTAGGGTATATGCTACCAAATAGGCATCGGTAGTTGCCGAAGCCCCAAAACCATGGGCTATAAAGGCCTCCCGCAGAAAACCAAACAGCTTAACTATTAAATTAATGATTACAACCACACCAGTGGTTCTCGCAATTCCCGCTACCATTGTTACCTCTATTTTTTCTTAGCTATTATTTCACCGCTGACAATATTTTTTGCGCCGTTACAACAGACAAAGTCAGCCAGTGCCTTTGTTTGACGGTAAGCTCGGCTTGATATTTTTCTTTATTGCGCAAAAAAGCGCGAATACTATCCAAACAGCCAAGATTAAAGCCGCTGACTTCGCACAGCAAAGGATTTTGCGTTTGCGCGCAAAAGCTGTCTATTTTGGGGTCATAGCTGATACCGCCAAAGGGCGTACCCGTCGCAGCCGCCATTACCAAAGAATGAAGTCGCATACCGACTACTGCCTCGCAAGCTGAAATCTCGCCAATAACCTCGGAGGCGGTCAAGCCGGCAGCCATTATCTGAGGCTTGCTGCACATTAAAGCGGCAATCTTCTCCGCCAGCTGCCTGTCTTGCGGTTCGTGGAAGGGTAACAGCTTGATTGTCTGCCCCTCGGCGACTAACTCATCCAAAACGGAGGCCGCCGCCTGCGCCTGCAAACCAGGCCAAGGACGCAAGGCTACACCCAGCATATTTTTTTGCTGAATATTAGCGCAAGCAATACTAAGCGTTAACACGGGATCGCAATCTACCTCAATTTTAGCGGCTTCTACGCCGATTGTCCGCGCTAATTCCGCACTTTGATTATCGCGAAAAGACAAAAACGCACAGCGATTTAAAGCTTTAGCGGTTTTGCGGCGACTTTTTTCGCTTAAAAGCGGGCCTAAGCCTTGTGAAAAAATCACTGTCGGCTTGCCCGCCATATGCGCCATTTTCATTTGCAACAAATAAAAGGCCAAAGAACGGCTGCCCGTCACATCTTGCAAAAGGCTACCGCCGCCCAGCACAAATAAATCTGTATGTTTGAGCGCATACCAAACCTGCCCCAATTTCCAACGGTTGACGGCCTTAACCTGATAGGCCTTCTCTGTTTGCTGTGGGTTGTTTGATAAAACGCAGATTTGACAATTTGGCTCCGTCTGCCGCAACAAGCTAATAATCGCCTGCAAAACAGCCTCATCGCCTAAATTATCAAAACCGTAATATCCGGTTAAAAGTATCCTTTTCATTGTAGTTTCGGCTCAGACAGCAGCCCTTCACGATCCTTATTGATAAACTTAATTATAATATTGATAACAAAAATAGCGATAACGCCAAGGATAATGCCCAACCATAATCCGTTGACTGTCCGCAAAACAGACATAAACAGTGGCGTATGAATATGGGCAAAAGTATTTACCAAAGAAATTTGACCAATTGAAGCCAAAATCAAAACTGGGAGCATCCTATTTTGATAACCATAATAATAAACAATTAAAAGCAAGGGATGACCAAAGGCAAATTCCTTAGTACGCGGGCGGGCATAAAGCAAATCGCTAAGCTGAGCTCTAAATAACCGCTCAATAGAGGAAACAGAATTGGGGTTGTCGTTGCCCGTACGCATTAAATAATAAGCAATTACGCCCAAAATAACCGCGCCGATTATAGCATAGGTGATTGTTATGGGGTTTTTCATCAAAACGGCCAGCTTATGCCAGCTTTCACGCCAGCCGTCAATAACAAAAAAGAAGAAAACGCCGACAATAATAATCGGTAAAAGGTGTGCCAGTTTAACGCCCTCAAAAATATTAAGACCAAGCATGTAGTTGCCATCGGCCAAAATACCGACCATTAAAAGAGCACCTATCAACGAACAAGCCGTTGTTACAACAAGCAAGCCGATAGCCTTAAGCAAGGATTGCTTTTTTAAGGGCAAAAAAACGCATAAAGCAAGCGAGGGAAAGATAACCACCGACATCAAGGCAAAAAGTTTTTGGAACAGGCCAATACGGTCGATCATAAGTAACCCCGCAGCCGCCAGCATTGCCAGAGCGAATAAGACCATTCCGTATTTACGCGGCAACTTAAAGCGCCGATAGAGCAGATAAGCTCCGGCTGTAACACCCAAAGCGCAAAGCAATAAAGCGGCCTTTTGCGGGTAAAGAGGCTGAGCCTCGGCAGGAGTTTGCATCATTACTCCTTTTTCCCACAAGGCTTGCTGGATATGCTGAGTATAAGCAATATTTTGTTCCAAGGGCACGCCTATTACAAAGCGCGCCAACAGCAACTTTTGATTGCGCTCGGAAGATGCCAACTGCAAACGATCCAAGGCAGTGGATTCACTGACATTAGTTTTCATTTCCGCATCAGAAATAGAGTGTAAGCGCAAAACCTGTTGATCCATAGCCAGGCCTAAACTATTAGCTCCCTTTTGCGGGAAAAACTCCATATAGGCAAATGAGGCATTCAAGTCCTTGATAACCTCGGCCCAAGCATCGCGAATTTGAACCCATTGCGACTCGGGTAAATTGATGCCGGGGATAGTATTATCGTTAAAGCCCACAGCAAGCAAATCTCGTCCGGCCAATTGCTCTGCGTACAGATCAACAATGTCGGTCGTAAAATAACCATGGGGATAATCGCGGATTTGCAGCACAATACTTAAGCCCGCAGCTTCTACCGCATTAATGTCTTGGGCAGAAAAGCCGATACCCATAGTCCTCAAGTCACTGCGAGGCAGACTCACCGCCAAACCTTGACGGCCATCGGCCAGCGTAAAGGAATGACAGGCTTCGGGTTGAGCTTTTAGCGCTATGTGCTGCTCCACTCTCTGCAAGTCCTCTTTTTTGTCAAAGAAAATGTAGTTATTCTGAGCAGAAAATCCGCTCGGTAAAAGCCGTGGAGTTTCGAACAACAACAGCTCTGTTCCACTGTAAAAAACAGCCGTACCATCGTTTTCTAAGTCGTCTATTGTTTGTTCTTTAAACAAAATTGCGCTGACAGACGGGGCAAAAGCATCTAGTATCTCGCCGATTTCTTTACTTTCGCGAGCTGCACTGTCATGCACTTGATCCCATTGCAGGATTACTACCGATTGTTTATGAGTGGTTTCGATCATCAGCCGCTGCCAGCCCACATAAAAAGCGGCAACTACCGCAATGACAATACAAATAATCGCAATGTAAATATCTATTTTGTTTCTTTTAAATTTCAAGTGGCTGTCCTCCAGCTCGGTTAATAACTGATAACCTTAATTGTTGATGGTACGGTAACATCGCCGTCGTTAACTGTATCAAAAGCATAATCTCTAAATTGGCAAGCATAATAAAGCGTGCCCCCACGCATATCCCGCAGTTCATACTGTACGGGCAGGGCGGTCTGGGCATCGACCCAGAGCATTTTTGCTCCGTCGGCTGACTCTAAAATTTTACAGGTTACTCCATCAAATTGGACTGTTTCGCCTATCGAAAAATTTGACCCATAGCCAAATTTAGTAGCCAGTTCCGGCAAAGATTCGCTGTCCACCTCTATGCTGGAAGAAAAGGCCTCACTATCATCACTGCTATACGTGATAATAGTTTGCTCATCTAAATCGTAATACTCGTAAGCGGTGTTATCATCATCGCTGAGCGAACGCACAATTTTAATCTTTTGTCCCTTAATATAAATTTCGGACTCTATTTCGCCTTCACCGCGGTCCTGAACCTGGGTATACTGAAGATTATCGTAAGCAGCGCACAAAGCATCCAGCTCATCAATGTCGACAAAAGCGTTTTCATCATCATCGTCAGCGGGATTGAGAATAACTTTATCAGGGTCATCCACATTGTCCGGAGACTCCACCGGTGTAACGACAGGCGTTTCTGGCTCAGGGGTCTCAATCTGCTCTTGGCCGCCACAAGCCGCAAGCAGGCATAGTGCCACCAAAAGTATCATCAGCCATAAAGTTCTTCTTTTCATTTTTTCTCCCCATAATTTAACTCATTAAGAGTTTTTTAAATAACGATCCAAACGGGCTAAAATTGCGGCGGCTTCCGCTCTGGCTGTAAAATCAACGGGGGCAAATCGGTTGTTCTCCTTACCGGTAATTAAACCGGCGTTAACACAAACTGCGCTGGCATTTCTGGCCCAAACAGAAACCTTAGTACTGTCGCCCATAGACTCCAGCTTGGTCATGTTGCTATTTTGTTCTCTTTCTCTCAAAGCTAAGGCCCTAGTTATTAAGGTAGCCATTTCCTCACGGCTAATTTCTACATTGGGAGCGAAAAGGCCGTTGCCGTAACCCTCAATCAGCCCAGCGGAAGCGGCGGTTACCAGCTCATTGTAATTGGGAGTGACGGTAAAAATATCGGTAAATTTATCGGCAGCGGAAAGGTCTTGTCCTAATTTTAACAGCCTAGTTAGCCAAACTGTGTATTGAGCACGGGTAACATTAGCCTGAGGCTCAAAATCGCCGGCGCTTTCTGTAATAATTCTGTAAGACTGCAAATAGGCAACCTCACTTTCAGCCCAATGACCTTTCATATCAGCAAAGCCCGTATAGGAGAGAATTTCCTGAGGTTTATTCTCTTCGGTAGGAGTTGTGGTTTCGCTATGATTATTTGAGGCTAAGGCGCAGAAGAAGCCTGGCTTGTCAAAACTAAAAGAAATCACCCCATCAGAGGTATTGACCGCACCACCCTCAAAGGACCAATTATAGAGCTTTCCATTATCGGGGCGATCGTAATCATCCACAGAATAATAACGCAGCATCGAGGCATCCCATTTGGTAGGCATTATATCATTGCCGGAACGGGTAGTCCACACATAGGGCGCAGTCAGAGCTAAAGGCGCGTTAAAACTTGTATAGGTATATTTAGATGAGCTGTTAGATAAAATTTCCGCTTTAAGACAAAAAGCTGTTTCCTCATCGCAATATAGGCTGGCAGCATTCATAATCGGCTTAGCAAAATAATCATGAACATTGCCAGAAGCATCGGTTATGATTTTTAATCTAATGGTAATGCTTTCACCCGTAGCCACATACTGTTTAAATTGATCGTTGATAAACGCTTTGCCATCAAGCGTTAGAATTTGTTTGCTGTTGGAAAACTTAATTTTGATCTTAATGTTTTTTTCTGCCATATATTGAAGTAACTTGGCCTCAATGGTTATTTCTTTATCTTTATCAGAACCTAGAATATCATACACTTTGGATACATCAATATCCTTATTGACAACCATATCATAGGTAAATTTTTGCTTTACAACCGCTTGAGCGGGGTCGGAGTAAGCAAAGAGCATTACAAAGGCAAGTAACCCGGCTATGAGCTTTTTCATATCTATTTTCCTCCAAATTATATTTATACTTATGTACTTTATATTATAGCACAAGAAATAATAAAAGGAAACAAAAAAAGCGGCTTGCGCCGCTTTTTTTAAGATTTATTAATAAACACTGTTGTTGATCGCATTTTTAGCTTGATTATAATTATTAATGGCGTTCATTAAGCCCATTTCAGCTTGCATATACGAGGCCTCTGCGTTTTGCACATCATAAATGGTGGCCATTCCGTTGTCATAACGCAGCTTAGTTAAACGATAAGCTTCTTGTGCCAAATCTCGGCTGGCGGCATAAGTTTTGTAATTAGCTTCGGCAACCACTAAATTCTCAAAAGCTAATCGCACGGCAGATTCCAAAGTATCTGCAGCCGACCGCAAGGCTTGTTTTTGCTGTTCATAGACAATATATCCTTGTTTGTAGGTATAGGTGTTTTCCATATTAAAATCTTTAACTTTGATTAAGGTCAGCGCACCGACTGCCTCGGCCGTCTTGGCCTGATTATAGGCCAAATCGGTTTTTATGGCAGCATCTAAACTCTTTTGCAAATTAAGTCCCTCTGCGGCTTTAAAGCTCTGCTTGTCCTTAACGATAATACCCGTATCAACAGCTTGGTTTAGCAGCGAATTTAAAGCCATTCTTGCCGAAAGCACGCTTGTCCGTCCGTTTTGGTAAGCAGCTTGTGTGTTTAAATAGGCAGATTCAGCGTTCATTACATCCATTTTGGAGGCCACGCCTAATTTTTGCTTAGTCTGTGTATTGTCGTAAAGTGTTTTAGCGTTAATCTGCGAAAGCTTTAAAACTTGTAAGTTTTTTTCGGCTAATTGTAAGCCGTTGTAGGCTCTTTCAATGCCACATTTAACCGAATTAATAGTATAGGTTAGTTGTAGCTTGGCTAAATCCAAATTTAGCTGAGCCGATTGAGGATAAAGAGTAATTGCATCGTAAGCCATTTCCGTATTACGCGACATTCCGCTATCCTTGAATTGCTGGGCCGCGCCCTTAGTCTGTTTTAGATTGATTTCCTCTGACTCTACCGCCAGTTTCGCTAAGTCAATTTGACGGTTATCCTGCATACCCTTATCAACAGCCTGCTGAAGCGTCAGCGTTAAGATGGGGGAAGCATCGTCCGCTGCCATTGTGGCGGCAGACAAAGCCAAGACGGCAATTGCAACCGTTAATACAAGTAAAATTCTTTTTTTCATTTTATAGCTCCTCCTCTGTTATCGGGCTGGCATTAGAAACATCAAGAGCCCTTTGTTCAATTTTAGCAGCTTTTAAAGCCCGCTTTTTTGCTTTCTTATCACGCCTTCGGTCGGGGATATCGTTAATAAGGGTGTAAATCACAGGAACAAAGACCAAGGTAAAGGCTGTGGCAAACAAAAGTCCACCGACAACCGCAACAGCCATTGGCGAAGTCATCTCGGAGCCTTCGCCGCTAGCAAAGCACAGGGGAATCATAGCTAAAATAGTCGTTAAGGCAGTCATTAAGACAGGACGGACACGCACCATACCAGCCTTTTCTACGGCCTCGCGCACCGTTAAGCCAATTTTTCGTTGTTGTTTTATATAATCTACCAACACAATACCATTATTTACCACGATGCCTGCCAGCATTATGATGCCGATAAAACTGGAAATATTGAGGGTTTTATTAAAAATCGCTAAAAACAACAAAACACCGATAATTGCGGGCGGCAAAGTAAACATTACCACAAAGGGGTCAATAAAGGACTCGTACAAAGCCGCCAGCACCATATAAATCAAGAGGATTGCCAAAAGCAAAGCCAAGGTCATATCGGAAAAAGCATCTACCATTTCTTCCAAACTGCCCCCCTGCTCAATAAGATAACCATCGGGAAGGAAAAGTTCCCTGTCCATTTTTTCCTGAATTTGCTTGGCAACACCTTTTAAATCGTTACCTAAAACCTGACAGCTAACAGTAATCATCCGTGAACCGTTGTCGCGGCTGATAGACACCGCTCCGTCGGCGATTTTCAGTTCTGCCACAGCAGACAGCGGCACGGATACCCCCGTCGGCCCTGTTACAGTAATGCTTTGCAAATCTGCCGAAGTTTGGCTAAGATTTTCGGGCAGCATTACTTTAATATCGTATTCTTGGCCCCCTTGGCGGAACCTAGAAGCCACCGATCCCTCAAAGGCTGCGCGTACAGCCTGCGAAATTTGGTAAACACCCAAGCCATACTGCTGAGCCTTTTGACGGTTGACCAGTAATTGCAACTCCTGCTTGGATCTGTCAGCCGAGGAAGTCACCTCGTAGGTGTCGGGCACACTCTCCATAATTGCAGTCAATTGATTACCTATTTGCTGCAATTCATCTAAGCTATCACCTTTAATTATATAAGAAATATCATCTAATCCGCCCATCATTGATGAAACTGCGGCATTACCAATTACCACATCCACCCCGGGAATAGTTTCCAGCTCATCACGCATTAAATCAGATATCTGCCAAATATCGTTATTACGGTCGGCAAGAGGCTTTGTCACAATCAAAATGGTTGCAGCGTTGGACGAGCCATTACCGATAAAGCTTAAAACCGTGTCTAAATCCTCGCTGTGCCCAGCAACAATTTCTTCTATTTCAAGACAAGCATTGCTCGTTTGCTGCACAGAATAACCGTCGGGCAGTTCCACAGACAGCGTCAGCATACCCTCATCGGAGGCAGGCATCAGCTCTGCACCAATTAAAGGAATGGCGGCGAAGCTTAAGACTAAAGCCAAGACCGTACCAATCACGGTTTTTTTGCGGTGAGACAAGGCCCATTTGAGCATTTTTTCGTATTTATTTAAAAACCATTGATAAGCTGCTGCAAATTTATCTTTGCTCTTTTCTAAAACAGCCCAACGGCTAACAGGTGTAGCAAACTCAGTTATTTTTGACGATAGCATAGGCACCAGCGTTAACGAAACAAAAAGCGAGGCCACCAGCGTAAAGGTTATCACCCAAGCAAAGTCCGTAAAGAACATTGAGGCCAAACCATCAGAAAAAACAATCGGCAAAAAGATAATTACAGTAGTAAGCGTTGAGGCAGTAATAGCCATAGCCGATTCCGTACCGCCGCTGATTGCTGTAACCTGCGCCAGCAGCTTACCGTCGGCAATATGCCCGTCGGCCTCCGAACGATGTCGGGCAATACTTTCTAATATAACAATGGAATTGTCGACCAGCATACCAACACCCAGTGCCAAACCGCCCAGCGTCATAATGTTTAATGTCATATTATTTAAAAACAGCAGCACGCCTGCCGAAATCAACGAAACAGGAATAGCCAGCCCGACAATCAAAGTCAAGCGGATATCCCGCAGGAAGAAATATAGCACCAGCAAGGCTAAAAGCGCACCGGCAAATAAATTACGAAGCAGACTTTGGACAATAAGCAGAATATATTTAGCTCCGTCATAGACGCTTTTTATTTCAAAGCCTTGCGGCAAATCTTTTTCCAGCTTTTTCATCTCTTTGTTAATAGCGTTGGAAACATTAACGATATTGGCGCCGCTTTCTTTGGTAATAGAAATGGATACGCCGTCAATGCCGTTGATGCGGCAGATAATGCTCTGTTCTTGTAATACATCGTTAATGGTTGCCACATCGGCTAAGCGTACCACACCTCCGCCCGCTGTGTTAAGCGGCAGGTTGGCTAAATCGCTCAAGCTATTATATTCGCCCATTACACGGATGGCTCTCTCCTTGCCGGCATCTTCTGCTGTACCGCCCGAATAATTGCGATTATCCATAGAAATAGCCTGGACAATACTGCTATTGGTCAGGCCATAGGCGCTTAAGGCAGAAGGATTAGCCACAACCTCAATCACTCTGTCATAACCACCGCCCAGTTCTGCTTTACCTACCCCTTCGATTCTTTCCAGCCTAGGTAATACGGTTTGGTCAATGACCTCTTTTAGCTCCTGCAAATCGCGGCCTCCGTAAGCTGCAATAATTACAGAAGGCATGGCCTCCATATCCATTTGCATTACCATACTGTCATCTGTATCTTCAGGCAAATAAGCTTTGACCATATCTATTTTTTCACGCATATTTAGCGTGGCGTAATCCATATCAGTGTCCGACTCAAAGGCTAAAAAAATCGTAGAATTGCCTTGAGAAGAAACAGATTGCATTTCTTTAACATTACTGACGGTTGATAAAGCAGATTCTAAAGGCTTAGTGACCAGCCCCTCTACCTCGGCTGGACCCGCACCCGAATAGGTTGTAATTACCATTGCATAAGGCATGGTAATTTCCGGAAATAAATCCATTTTTAAATTAGGAAAGGAAACTGCACCAAAAAGAACGATACCCAAAAAAAGCATGGCAATTGCTATCGAGCGTTTGACGGTAAATTCAATCAGCTTCATTGCTTAAATCCTCCGTCTGTTCATTTGAGCGGATTTCTACCTGTTGGCCATCCCGCAAGGATGCATTACCGCGCGTTACTACCTGCTCGCCTGCTTTAACTCCACTTTTTACTTCCAGCAGCTCGTCGTTTTCGATACCGATTTCCACAGCGCGCAGCTCGGCTAACCCGTCTTTAACAACAAACACCACCTTATTTCCATCTATGTTGACAAGAGCCTCTTGAGGAATAATTACCGCATTTTGCACATGGTCTTGCCCTAAGTTGGCTTCTCCAAACATACCCGATTTAATTTTGCCGTTGGCATTATCAATGGTAATTTCAATCGGAAAGGTCATAGTCTGCAAATCAGCGGCAGGAGCAATGGCCGATATAGTTCCGTAAATCGGCTCAACTTGACCCAAGGAAGTTATAACCACTTCTTCTTTCTGACCAACGGCCAGCTTGCCGACAGCTTTTTCGCTGACGGTGGCCTTTAGCTTCATTTTTTTGTTATCTATAATACGCGCCGAGGTCTGCCCCGCTGCGGCAACCTGCCCAACCACAGCATTAATTGAAGCTACTTGACCGGTAATCGGCGCTGTAATTTGCGTATACTTAAAATTGGTAGAGGCCTGCTGCAAAGCTGCCTCAGCCCCTTTTAAACCAGTTTGTGCCTGCTCAAGCATGTTTTGAGCAACCGCACCTTCATTATACAAGGTTTGTGTGCGATTATAATTATTTTTAGCATCGCTATAATTGGCCTGCGCCTGAGCCAGCATTGCCGCAGCATCTCCGCTAACCAAAGAAAAAAGCAAATCGCCCTTCTGAACTTTATCACCCATGGCAACCAGAACTTTTTCTACCGTACCGCCCATCAACGGCGTAGCGATAACCTCGTTTACGCCAAATATCGTACCATTGACTTGAATGGAATTGGTCAAATCACCCATTTGGACTTCGGCTACCTCTACCATCGCAGCTTTTGACTCGTTTTGTTCTTCTTTATCTGCGCAAGCGCAAAAAAGCAACAAACTCGCCGCTAAAATTAACACTAAATATTTTTTGGCAATACACATAAATTTTCGTCCTTTCACAGTTGTCAGTTATAATCAATTGTTTTGGCGGCCATTGGCCAATTAATATATTCTAATTTCATTTTACAATAAAATGATTTATATGTCAATATCTGCGCTGATTATTTTTTTAGACAAATTACGGTAATTTGTTAATTGTTAAAGCAGAAGAGGTTTAAGCTTGTTTACAACAAAAACAGGCTCCCAAATGGGAGCCTGTTTTTTCGTACTAAATTAGATTTAGTTTCAAAATTATTATTTTAAAACCATTACCTAACTTGTTAATTTAATTACTGAGTAACAGTGTTGGTGTAATAAGTTAAACCATTGGTTACATCAACAATTTTGCAGTAATAGTCACTGGTAGCGGTAGTAGCGGGAGATGTTAAACCAGCAGGGCCAACAGCAGC
>Ga0172378_10001749_pt1 | contig 20135 bp, 10 predicted proteins | sample GrowelOW332metaG_FD_119755 | JGI IMG/M metagenome (GOLD analysis project Ga0172378, IMG submission 119755) | Groundwater microbial communities from an aquifer near a municipal landfill in Southern Ontario, Canada - Pumphouse #3_1 metaG | ecosystem: Environmental > Aquatic > Deep subsurface >... | reverse complement strand
TCTGAGCCAGTAGCCAGCTACGCGAAATCACAGCATGTGCTTTAAGCAATTCTGCTGAAGCCGTTGCACTCATTTCAGAAGAAATGACACTAATCAAATAATCTTCCACAGAAATAACATTTACGGCTGTAAGTTTACTGTTCTCAACAATCAGCTTCAATGCTCCACGGAAACGCTGATTTTCTTTTCGTTCCCAATGAAAGTTAATGCCAATGGTGACATCCAGTAATTCAAAAGAATCATTTGCACTGTCAGTAGGTTCAAACAATAGTTCTTCATATACAGAACCATTCCAAAGAATCTTTCCTTCAGAATAGATTGCTGTTTGGCAACCATTAAGAAGTGTACCTTTCCAAAGGTAATTGCCTTGCAATATAAAATCTATTTGTGGCTCAAACATGATTCCCACATTTACTTTGGGCTCTTTCATAGCATTGTTTTTAGATGTTCGGCAATTTCTTGTAACTTCATCTCATCAATACAAACTTCTTGTAGAATCTCAGTTACATTTCCTGCTGAAATCTTTTCAAAGTCTTTTTCCAAAGGAGTGATAAAAACACCACCAATATCTACCGAAGCCGGACTAATCAATATATTATCATCGCCTTGAGCTGTATAACAGGAAGGACGGTGCAAGGTACGAGGAAAAATACAGATTACCCATTTATCTGCATCGAACCATGCAAGAATATTCATCATGGGCTCTCCTTCACCCGGTTTAATGTCAAGAGAAGTATAAATTCTCTCGAACAATTTAACCGCGCGCTCTTTTGATTCTGCCTCTATAACAAAAGTTCCTCTCAAATATTTGTTAAGAATATAAAGCTTAGCAGACTGATGATCAACAATTTCAGAGCCGGCAAACATTCTCCATTCTTTCTCGATGGGAAGAAATCCTTTGCTCCCAGCCTGAAAATGGACATGATCAGGAGCAGAAGCCCCACACTTCGGTCCGTTATAGAAGATGGTAAACTCATCCAGGTTATATGCCAAGTCCAACATATCTCCGAACCTATTGAAAATCAGCTGATCAACATGTTCGCAAGCAGGAATAGTAAGATGCTTTGGGAAAATAGGAAACGGATTAATCAGCACAAGATAGTCGTCTCTGAAAGGAATACCTTTCTGTACAGACGGACGATTCTGTTCACAAAGAAAACACTTTCGTTCTTGTATCGACTTTGAATCGACCTTGGCAGAGGAAGAGACTATACGGGCAGGATTAAACTGAACACTAACCTTAAACCCATCAAAACTCATCTCTTTTACTCTGACTTGCTTCAACACCTCGTAATTAGTCCTCGCAAGTTCCCATGCATTCAGTTGTTCCTGAAGCAAATCCTGTACTTGTGCAGATGTGACTATTCTTTTCATTTCTTTTTATTTAAAGCAATTCTGGCCTGAAGTTCCCATGTGCGAATTCTGTCTTTATAAGTGTTGTGACCATTCATCTTAACTACATCCAACGATGCATCTGAATTATCATCCCAACGACGACACATATAAACAACGTCGTATACACGGCCAATCTGGTATTCGCGTGAAATATTTAGTCCTAATGCATAATCTTCGCCATAGCTGGTGTTAGGAACTTTAATTTCCCGTAAAACAGGAGTATAAAAAGCACGGGGAGCACCTAATCCATTAATACGAAGTGCATTGTTTCGTCCATTTTCAGGAGTCCACTCCTTATGATCAATAATACCCGGAGCAATCATATTCATGTTAAAGTCAGTCATCATATAGGTTCCAACTACCATTGCACAATTTTGCTCATAAAAAGCATCAACCATTTTCTGCAAAGTGTTTTCGTCACTATAAACATCATCACTATCAAGCTGGATAACAAATTTGCCACATTTTGAGTTATGAACACCAAGGTTCCAGCAACCACCAATGCCTAAGTCTTGTCGCTCAGGAAGGAGATGAATTAATCGTTCATCTGAGGCGAAATTCTTAATAGCCTCGGTTGTACCATCTGTGGAATGATTATCAACCACGATTAAATTAAACTTGAAATTAGTTTTTTGGTTCAACACTGAACGGATAGCGTCTTCAACCGTACGGATGCGATTTCTCACTGGTATCAGAACAGATGCTTCAAACTCAAAATTTCCGGCATTGAACTCTATTTTCTTAAAATCAGGGGCAAGATATCCTCCTATTTCTTTTAAATGAGCCGTGCAAGCAGCTTCCATCTCTATCTGTACACCTCTGTTCTTAGGATCTACATAATCAAAGATCTTTTCACCACTTTTACGTGTATCGTATTCTACCTCAGAATAAAGGTATTCATTGATGTGAACCAAAGAAGCTTTCTGAGATACTTTCAAACGCAAATCATACAATCCCGCAAATGAATACTCAGTTGCCATTGCATTTACGGCAGCTTTAAGCACATCTGCTTTATAAAGCAAGACAGAACCAAAATTAAAATCATCCCGCAGACTTCCAGGCTGACAATCAATTACCGGACAAAGATTTCTTGATTCTCCTGTTACCTGGTAATGATCTGCATAAACCATTCCGGCATCAGAATCTTCGGCAATATGTAGCATGCGTTCCAATGCAAACATTCCGAGTTCTAATGTTGTATATTTTGTATAGACAAGGCTATAGTCAGCATCTGAATGTTCCGCTATCTGGCGGACTGCAGAAGTTGAGTTCAATGATGAAACCAAAAGTTTTTCACAGCCTTCTATCTGCTCTTCCACTTTATCTGTAACAAGTAAATAGATCTTGTTCACTAATTCGCTTGCCTTTAAACTCTGTATAGTCTGTTCTGCTTGTGCAGCTCCCATAAAAGGGATGAAACAATTAATTGAAGTTCTCATATTGGTATCGTATTATTTTTTATAATTGGTTATTATTTTGTTGGGGTTATTGAAGCTCTTAGAATTCCAACTTCACCACTTGTACTTGTAAACACACATTCAGTTGCATTCAATGGAACTACTGTACTAATTAGTGAGTTCCCAATCTTATGTTTCCACAAAAGTTTACCAGACAAAGCATCTAAGGAAAAAATTAGCCCGTTCTTAGTACTGCCAAATACTACTCCGTCCTTTTCCACTAACATGGACGGAGCATGCTCATATCCAAACTTCACATTGGTTGCCCATATCTGTTTCGGAACATTTCCCTGAGTAGAAAAGCAAACAACGCTATCCTGCATAGTCTTACTATATAATCGCATTTTATCTGCTGAAAGTCCAATTGTTTCTCTAACCGTAGACTGAAATGTTCTCCAAACAGTTTGACCATTACTAGCGTCAATGGCAGTCATAGCCCGCTGTGGATCAGTAATAAACACTTCTCCATTTGTAGCTACAGGCCATACGGCAGCCGGAGAGAAATGCATCCGTGTCAAATTGCCATTCCATTTCCAAAGCTCTTTACCTGTAGTTTTATCCAAAGCATAAAGATTATTATCCCATGCGCCAAAAATTACTTTATCTTCATACAACAATGGCTTGGTTTCAACGTATCCTTTCACATCGGTATATTCCCAACGAAGTTTTCCCGTCTTCACATCCAATGCACGAAAAGTATTATCACTTGCTCCAATATATGCAACTCCTTCAGCAATGGTTACTGCACCCAATACTGCTTCATTCGCCTGAAACGTCCAAATCAGCTTTCCGTTTTCAGCATTTACACCATAAATATTCTTATCGGCAGAGCCAAAAACAACCACTCCATTATCCGCGGCAGGTGTTCCCACTATGCGATTGTCTGATTTAAAACTCCACTTTTTCTTCCCATTCTTTAGTGTATAACAGCTTAAATAACCTAAGTCATCGCCAGCATATACATTTTTATTATATACAACGGGAGAAGAATAGATTCCTGCACCTGTCTTTTCCACCCAATATTCTTTCACTTGTCCGTATTCGTTATTCACAGAATAATCGGGGCGCTTATAACCGGTATTATCAGTTGAATAATAACTCTTCTTCAATGAATATCCTGCCCACTTGCCAGGTTCTCCGCCTATTTTATGTTCATACACCAAAATAGAATCAGCATTAACATCAAAAATAGAATAACCTCCCACTTTTTCTTTTCCACGTAAATTGGAGCGATTTATTATAGCTGGGATACCATCATAGCTAAACAACAGATTTCGATGATAATGCCCGCCCAGAACAACACGAACATTATAAGAACGAATTGCATCTGTTACATCATACCAATTATCAACGTCACCCTCTTGCAAAGGATAATGAGTCACCATAATAACCGGTTTTTCTTTACCTGCAGCCTCAAGCTCCTTTTTCATCCAGGAAATATCTTGAGGAGAAACATGTCCATCGGCCATTCGAATAACAGGACCAGAATTAAATCCAAGGAAAAGAAATCCTTTATGTTCGAATTTGAAACGATCAGACCCAAATATTCGTCCAAAATCTGTAGCACCTGATTCGCTCCATTTTGTTTCATGATTCCCAGAAGTTATGTAATACCTCACTCTCAGCTGATCTAAGAGAAATTTAACTCTCTTCAACGATGCACGATCACCCTGTTCTGTTACATCACCAGAAACAATAACAAAATCAAGATTCTTTGTTTTATTAATCTGATCAACTGATCTTTTCAAATCATTATAAGCAAGAGAATCTGAACTAACATGTATATCTGTTAGCAATGCAAAACGGAAATCTTCTCCTCGTAATGAATTCAGAATAAAGCATAATAGGACTGATAGAAAGATCCTTTTCATGATAATATTAATTTAGGTCCTTGTGGAAACAAATTTAGGGTATTTATTTTAGAATCGGAAACAAATATTTAATGTTTTTTATTTTAGAATCATTTATTTGCAATAGTTAACACAAAAAAGACATCTATTCACATGTATTAGATAAAAATTAGAAAAGCTTCACTACTAAATATAGAAATTAAAGAAAATAGAATTATAATGGATTACCTGTTTATACTAGCATACTCATAACGTATTGCTATGAGTATGAAAATCAATTAAACCAGCCATAGGAGTCTCCACAATCTTTTCTATCCCAAAGCCAAGTTCCTTTGCTACTCCCCTCAATACATCAGAATAGTTATAAGCCACAGATCCAACAAAATGAATTGGATTATTCAAATAATCATATTGCATAACATTACGCACAAAAAATTCTCTGAAGTTTTGGCAAACAAGATTATATACATAATCATCATTCAAATGTTCAAATAAGAAATAAGAAAATGTAGATAAAAAACGATTAGGGAATGTACGATTATAAACGTACTCCAAAGCATCATCAGAAGTTATGCGAAATTTATCATAGAAAGCCTCTATTAATTGCTTTGGGGCAAGTTCTTTTAAACAATCTGCAAGAAACTTTTTCCCCATAACAGCCCCACTTCCTTCATCTCCTAAAACATATCCTAACGATTGAACATGCTTTACGATTTTATCCCCATCATAAAAGCATGAGTTAGAACCAGTTCCTAGAATACAGGCTATTCCTGGTTCATTTTGCAATAAACCACGAGCTGCTGCTAATAAGTCGCTTTCAACTTGAATAGGCGATTTGAACTGCGCTACAAGCGATGCTCCTAAAATACTCTTTTTATCTTCAGACGAGCAACCAGCACCATAAAAGAATACTTGTTCAAATCTTTTTTTGAAAAAAGAATCTGGAAGTTCCAACCGTACACTTCGACTTATTTCTCTTCTCGATTGAAAAAAAGGATTTATGCCTTCAGTAAAAACATGCTCTACTATGTAATCCCCATCAACCAAAGCCCACTCTGTTCTAGTAGAACCACTCTCTGCTATCAATTTCATTTTTATATCTCCGCATTACTTTAAGCTAATTATCAACCTTATCATTTTATCACCGAAACAATTATCCAGACTTTAGCTTGTTACATAAATGTTATAGCTGCAAAATTATCACTTTCTTATAAAATACACAAGAAACACACTTTATAATCAATTGATTTTAAGTGTATTTATTACACAACTCTAATATATTAATATATCAAGACCTAATATGTTTTGTATGCAGACAAAGACCTCATACATAAAACAAGAATTAACATATTGATAAATTGAAGTTCTAGCCTCTGAATGCATTGCAAACACAATGACAACAAGAGGCAAGAACTTCCTTTTAATATACTATTTAGAAACAATTACCGGACGGGAAAATACTTTATCGTTTACAAACACTTTCAGGATATATGTGCCGGCAGATATATCTGAAACATTCATGCTTGAAGCATTTACACTTTTTACCATTACGCCAGTCATTGAATACAATTCTATGGATCGAATATCCTTATTTGGGTAAGTTACATATAGCACATCTGAAACCGGATTAGGATATACTTTTAATCCAAAAGATTCCTGACTAGATATAGAACTAATCAAGCCATCATAAAGAAGTAGATTATCCAGATAAAAACTTCCCGAAGATGTAACCGGCAAAGAATTCTGTTCCAATTTAACTCCGGTAAACACAAAGTCCTTTCCATCAGGCAATGCCTTTAATGAGGTTTCCACATATTCCCAACCCAAAAAGTTTAAAGATGATAACTTCACATATTGAACATCATTTCCAGAGGTAAATTGCATATAAATATCATTTCCAGTTAAGTCACCATAAATATGCGCACCTATTACTTTAGATGAATTTACAGTTAAAGCAGGGCTTGCAACTTTATATAAGGCAGTACCGTTAGAAGAAGTGCCAAACGTATATTGAAAATTGTAAGACGATGTGCCGAATAATTTCTGGCTTGTATTGCGACTTACTGAAGCAGTATACACACCAGCACTTGCTGAGGCATCATACGTGAGTAAACCAGCAGTCTCAAATTCTTCTGCTACAGTTTTATCTGTAACCTTTACATCGGCTGCTTTGAAAGTATACTCTATTGGATCCACAATATCAATGCCAACCACGTCAACTACATTTCTATCTAATTTAACCTTGTAAACCTCTCCTGGAACCAAATCACTATTTAACATAAATGAGTTAGAACCATATGGCGCAACCAGTTTATTGGTTTTTACCGAACGAGAATTTTTAGCTAATTCAGTCCCTTTTGAATCGTAAACTTTAATAGCATCACGTATTGTCAGTGGATCAAGTTCTCTATCAAAACGAAATTCAAAGTTCGGCTTCACGTAATACACACCTTCATCATTTGCTTTTGGATAATATGCAAACATTTCAAGCTTATTCCTATCTTTTGTCATAAACTGAAAAGAGAAATCCTGAACCATACTAATATTGCCCGGATGCTTCAAGCTCTTATCTAGTTTAACAGTATAAAGAGTAGATTTATTATAAGGCTTATTAGGTTTAAACAGCATTCTATGCTGACTATCTTCAAAAGTGATTATTCCTTCAACACTCGGTGTCATAGAGAAAGCCGTTCTGGCAGATGCCTCATCCACATCCCAATTAAAGTCAAAAATAATTGGAGTACTACATTCAACAGAATCCGTTAGTTCAGCCTTTGGAGAATAACTCGTTACCTCAGGAGGAGTATTCCTTATCATGTTTAACATCGCATTAAAATAAGTCGTTTCATTAGCTTTTACAACAAGTGTTTCGGTTTGAGGAGTGTACCCTTCCATCTCAATTTTCACTTGATAAGTGCCTGGAAGTAAATTCTTAAAAAGATAAACCCCGTTATACAAATCATCAGTAGTATAAACAGAATCCCCTGGCGTTAACGTAATTTTTGCCTTGCACAAAGGTAACAGCTCGTCTTTGCTACCTTTTATCATATAATAATTTGCCAGATTTTTGTTACGGCTATCATGTACTGTGCCAGCAATATTACCCGTTATAATATCTCCGCCATTAAAATAAGTGCAGAAGGATTTATAGAAATGCCATGCTTCCAGCCATTTATAATCCATATTCATCAACCGATAAGTCTCAGGAATATAGTCATGCATTGATCCTTCTGATATACACCCGGGAACAGTCAATCCTCTTAGAACTCCATAACCATCACTCCACTGCATTGCTGTGCGACCAAAAGTTTTATCTCCTCTAACAGTAATACCAGCCGCCCAGGTATTTACCTGATTTGTATACAAATTATTAGCAATAATAGTACTAATTGCTTTACTTTCGTCTGAGCGAGGAGTAGGCGTAGGATAAGTCTGTGTATCTCCAGCATCAATTCCTGCATAAAGCTGAAGAATATAATTGGTAACTCCTGCATTGCTATGAATAGAAAGCATGTAATCAGCATCTGCCTCATTAGCCATTTGTACTATCAAGCTCAAAGACAAATCATCATCCGTAGTATTTGTCACCCTGCTGGTATAAACTGTTGCTCCAGCTTTCCTGAGCATTGCAGCCAATTGCAGCCCTTTGTCCAGATTGCTCTGCGATTCCCAAAATCCATTATGGTCACCCGATGCAAAAGGAGCTATGACCATATTTCTATCATCGCTGTCATAACCTCCATGTCCAGGATTTACATAAATAGTTGTTCCTTGCAAGTTTTGTGCCAGGATAGCAACCATAGAAAACAAAAAACAAATAATAGTGCTATATAATCTTTTCATAATATACTATTTTCAATGGTTTATCTCAATTTCCATAATGTAAAGTTCTCCTTTTTGCGTACAATAAGCTATGCGTTTGGATGCCGAAGAAGCAGCCGGATACAAGGCTATCCTATCATCAGAGGTCAGATTCTGTCTTAGTTTTCCATCAACAGATGCAATCACAATTTTGGAAGAGGTAATAAAGCTGCCATCATCTTTATCTTCCATGCCAACAACATAATCATTATCATACCATACCGGAGCATTAATTTTCCCTAAAGTAGCGATAATCTTCCCATCCAGATCGCAAACAAAAGTCCCTTTAGATGCTGCTGTAAAAAGAATCATTTGACTATTTGGTGAGAGAGATGTCCAAATATAACCAGCCACTTTGCCAAGAGGTTCCATTTCCGTACGACTCCCATTACGATAAAGCACAATCTTAAGATTCTCTGTACATACTGATATGGAAGGCGCAACGCCCCTTTTTGCAGCTTTCTTTTGTAGATTAATTAATTCACCAACACTACGCACAGGCTCACTAAGTGTTGTGGTCTTCTGACTAGTTGCATCAAAACTCATCAATGTTTTGTATTGGCGCCCACTCTTTCTGCTTACCTGCCTGTAATAAATATGTTTACTATCGTTACTAAATAAAGGTGAATACCCAGCTCCTTCATCAGTCGTAATTGGCTTTATCTCACCCGTTTGGATATTGCAAAGATTAAGGCCTTTATAATTCTCTGTTGTTAACAACAGCTGTGTTCCATCAGGGTTAAAAACCGGATAGAAAGCTCTTTTTTCAGACACAGGCTTCAGTAAAGAATGACTCTTCACCTTTACCGTTTGTCCACATACCGTACTGGTACATAATATAAAAAGTAATATTAGTCTTGTTTTCATAATTATCAAGTATTAGTTCTAACGAATAATAATTTTCATAACTTCTCTCTTATCGCCAACATACAAGTTTAATAAATAAGTTCCCGCAGAAATCCCTTTAAGAGGTAATCCTATCTCACCCGATTGACAGTTCCCTAGATTCTCAGAACGAAGGATTTCACCTGAAAGAGAATACAGTTCTAAACGAACAGCCTGAGGAGTATCAACAGAAACTGCAACATAAACAATACCTTCTGTCACCGGATTAGGATAAACTCTCAATCTGGATATTAACTCCGGATTAGTAAAGCCAACATTGATATTTCCATAGATCAAGGAAAACTCCTTAATTGCTATTTCATATTCTTCATTAGCCGTTTGAGTTGCTGCATTTATCATTAATTTTAGCCCCTCAAAATAAACTGGATAAGAAGCTCGATCATTCACATCAGTTAAAAGTCTACCCATTGGAAAACTCAAAACATAGTCTTTCCCTGTTTCAATTCCTGTATATTCTATTGGAGAATATGTGCTTTTATTGTTTGCCTTAACAGTAAGAATCGCTTTTGTTACACCTGTTTTGTTTGTGTTTAAAACAATCCTCATTGAATCGGGGATACTATATAGTGGCATTTCTTTATATAGCTGAATATATGGGGAACGACCTGTTGAATAAGTGTATCTTATTGAAGTCGGTAAAGTTAAAGATGTTAATATACCACTTAAAATATTCGAAGAACCTTTCACAACCCATGAAGAAAAATCATTAACCTCATCAATAGGCATTATATCAGAGGTAGGAATCTCTACTGTAATTTTAATACTATCTTTCAAATTATCAAGAGTACCTGTTACCCATGTAGTTCCATTAGAAACACCTGTCAAAACACCTTTGTCTATTCGACAAATATTCAAATCGCCCACTTTCCATGTCAAAAAAGAAGGGTCAATGCTAAACAACAGATCACCTGATTTAGCTTGAACTTCTATTGGATACTGTTTCTTTCCTAACAAAATAGAATCCAGACGAAATGATACTTCAGATTCTTCAATAGTAATCTCCTTTTCTATTTCAAACCCATTGTAATGAGCAACTAATTTACCTTTTTGAGGAGTTGCTGAAGCAACAAACTGCCCATCTATTATTTGTCCTAAAGCAGGATCACAGCTCAAAGTTACTCCCCCCAGGTTTTCAGTAGATAAAACTCCGTACTGATTATAACCTAAAAAAGACGGTTTATAAGAAGCCTTTGCCGGTATTCTCAGTTTATAATCAAAAAAATCAAATTGTGTTACTTTATCATTGTCAGGAGCTGTAGAGAAGAGCATCCATCCATTTGCAACAGCCCGCTCTGTTCCATCAGCGGGTTTATTCACAATCTGTCCTTTTAACATCATTTGAGCAGAACCACCACCATCCATGGAAGTAGCATTATTTGCTCCAGCAGCTTTTAGTATTTCGCACATAGTAGCTGTACTAGCTCCTACTGATATTGACGATTTACCATCAATAACAATCAAAAATAATGTTTTACCATCTGCAGACATGCCAATACCTGTTCTTGGATATATTGTTGAATTATAATCTTCGTTAGTGTTTCGTGTTGTTAATACTCCGTCCTTCATTACCAAAGCATTTCCTGTAACCAGTTCCTTCACCATCGGTCTCAATTTATCGGCCAATGTATAAATTCCCATATTCACTTTGATCTGTTGTCCCACTGCCAGATTTTCGAGAAAAATTTTAGCTTTACCATTTCCTGATAATACAGATTCACCCTCCTGTAAAGTATTAGCTCCTTTATCCTTAATAATTCGTACTACTTCACAAACTATTTCTTTATTAACTGCCCAGCCTTGCCCATTAATAGGTTTAATAAAGACCTCAGTACCATTATCATCCGTACGTGTAGGCTTTCCTAAATAACTATTGAAAAATACAAGTTCATCTGTTTTTCGGATTCTATTGATCTCAGAGATTGGATACTCTCCTATCCCTTCAATAGTAGCCTTCCCATCAAAACCCATATCATTAATCCAGACTTTACGATTCTCATCAATAGCAGCAAATCCGATTTCATTAAGAAGTTCTTCTGTTGTTGTTCCACGACCACGATTCCAACCATTGGGGTCAGTTATCATTTCTCCATTACGTACACTTCCGCTATGAGGAACTCCCAAAAGAACATCCGGTTGTCCTTGTCCGGAAACGATCCAGAAATTTCCGTTTATACCTCCTATCGGAGTATGTCCTGATGAAGCCAATCTTGTATATGCATTTGTCATTCTCTCAGTACTACCAGCACGATCATACGCCTGAAAGGTTTCCACTATATTGTACTGATTATTAAGATCAATCGTCATCATATGTACATTTATAGGATATTCAGGTAGTCGCATGTATGTGTACATGGTACCCGGCCCCACTTGCCTGTAAACCAAAGTATCAACCGACTTTGATACGCCCAAAACATTAATTGGGCATCTGCCCCACGTTGGGATTCCAAAGCCTAAAAGGAATAATATTAAATAGCCTGTTTGTTTTTTCATTGAGATTAGTATTATTTATATTTATCTTATGCTAGATAAAATAAGTTTGCAACTTCCCTATCTTCATTTAATAAACTATTTTGTTACAACAAATTTCAAAGTTTCCATATTTCCATCAATAATTAATTGTAATACATAAACTCCAGGATTCAAACCATTAAAAGGAATTCGACATATGCATTCACCAGCAAGTTGATTATCAGGCAATATAGTTTTTAACTTTCTGCCATCTATGCTCCAAATAGATATATTTACCTTCTCTACTTTAGATAACATATAATGTAATGTTGCTTCTACGTTATTATTGATCGTTAAGTAAGCACGACTTTTATCTGACGAAGAAGTAGGGATTCCCACCTCAGTCCGGACCGGATAATATGCTTTCAGATCACGCAAAGAAAGAACTACACCTGAAATTACAGATGAAACAGTATTAATTTTTATCTTATTCAAAGTAATAGGATAATCTGCCGTTTCTAACTGCACACTTCCATCAACAAATGGGATAATAAAGATTGAATCCTTTTGTACAGGTAATCCAATATCTACTATTTTAAAATCAGGCTTAGTTTTAGAAGATAAAAAGAATTGTATGCTTTTAATCGCATTAGCAGAAACATTTAACTGAATTGACATTGAATCAGGTAAGCTATAAAATGTAATAGGTTTCTGTAACTCAATATAAGGAAACCGTCCACCATTGATATCAAAAACCATATTTGTTCCATTAGCCCAACCTAAAGGTAGACTATTGTTGTCAAACCTCAAATTAGCAATTGATGAGTTCTTATTGATTGTAAAGATCGACATATCAGCAAAGTCTTCATGTACACGCTCTTTATTTCCAGCAAGTTCTACCGATACCTCAAGAATTACTTCTTTATCTTTAAAACTGCCATGCAAGGTCGATTTACCGTTAGATATTCCTTTTAAAATGCCACCCTCCACTATACAGCAAGCTGGGTTAGTGGAACTCCATATAAAAACTCCCGGATCCAATGAATATTGATTATTGTCTACAGTTCCTTCCACACTGATAGGAAACTCACGAACTCCATCTATAAGGATGTTCGCAGGATTCACTCTTATATTCGATAATGCACGAACGTTTACTGTAAGCTCTGCCGTCAGACCGTTTTTATTGGCTAAAATCTTTCCTTGCATGTCTTTTGTCCCCGCATGAAAAACGCCATTATTATCTACATACCCTAAATCTTCCGGGATACAGGTATAAGTAAACCCATGTACTGCTTTCTCCAATACTTCACCATTAATATTAAACGAATATAATGATAATGGAGATATAGAAGCCTCCGAAACTTTAAGTGTGGGAGCCACAAAAGCGTATGATGCAACATCCTTAGATTCAGGTGCAGTAGAAACCACAAGCAATGCATCTTCGACTGGACGAACCCTTCCACGCTCTGGAAAATTTAACATTTCATGATCAACAACAATAGTTGCAGACCCTCCACTATCGAAGTTAACCACATTCCATGAGCCACACCCCAACATCCAATTTGCAATATCTATACAATTAACCCCAATACTGTTTTTTGTTCCTGATTCAACCGTTACAATATATACTGTTTTGCCATCTTTAGACATTCCTGCCATAGTTCTGGCTGAGACTTCATATTCCCTACCACTTTCAAAATCATTATACTCTCCATCATGCAGTTTACCTTCATAAGCAATGCTAGGATAGCCATGAAAAGCAGCAACAATATTCTGTGCGGGGTCACCAAACTTACTTTTGACAAACTTCTGGGAAATACTTATTTTATCCCCTACTTTAACTTTCCCGTCAAAAGCAGTAACCTTTCCGCCACAAGCATAAATAACATATTCAGTCTGACTGGTTTGCAAAGGAGAATCAGAGATTTCAAGAACTTCACATCTAATATCAGGACCATTCAAAGTCCATTTAGTTTCAGGCTTAATCTTAATATATTTACCTGGATCGCTTAAAACCCTTGAATTTAAACGATTAAACAAAACACATTCACCAGTAAGCCCCAATGCGTTTGAATTAAAAAAATCTATTTTAATCTCACTTCCATCTGGCAAATTTATTTTGGAATCTAAACTGGGAGCAAAAACAGATGCGGTTTTATCTTCCGAAACTGTAAATAAGGAACGCCCCCATCCAGAGCCATAAGAGATTTCTCCTTTGTTAACATTAACCCCAATGCAAATTCCATGTTCATATGAAAAGAAATCATGATTAAACGCAGCACAAACTTTATGGTTCTGATATGTGTTGTTTCTAGACATATCCATAACCGATTCTCTGGCTAAATCAGGCACCTTATTATGAGATTGAGCCTGTTCTATTGCATTATTGGGATTACTCAGATCTATTGTTGTCACCCAAAGCATCAAAGGTTTACTTTTATAACAAATCTTTGTATATTGAATCCCCGGGCCCAATGAATGATGTTCCAAAGTATCTGCAACTCCCCAATTGGGTACTTGTGCACTTGCAGACATAACTATCATTGCACCTATAAAAATAGAAAATATTTTTATCATGCTTTTTACTATTTAAGGTTAGTCGAGTTCACGAATAATTATTTGATTATTATTTTCATCGTTTCTCTTTTAGTACCAGCATATAAATTTAGCAAATAAGTACCTGATGAAATCCCTTGAAGAGGTAGTCTTATCTCACCTGTTTGACAGATCCCCAGATTCTCAGAACGGACAATTTCACCAGAAAGAGAGTATAACTCCATACGAACAGCCTGAGGAGCATCAACAGAGACAGCCACATATGCAATCCCTTCTGTCACAGGATTAGGATATATTCTAAGTCTGGACATTAACTCCGGATTAGTAAAACCAACATTTACATTCCCATAACTCAAAGAGAACTCTTTAATTTGGATCTCATATACTTCATTTGCCGTTTGAGTTGCCGAGTTTAACATCAGTTTTAGCCCCTCAAATCGAACTGGATAACAAGCCCGATCGTTTACATCTGTCAAAATTTTATTTATAGGAAAGCTCAAAACAAAATCTTTCCCAGTTTCAACGCCAGTATATTCTATGGGAGAATAAATGCTTTGGTTATTTGCTCTAATCGTAAGGATCGCTTTCATTATACCTGTTTTACCAGAATTTAACACAATTTTCATTGAATCTGGAATACTATACAGCGGAAATTCTTTATATAACTGAACATACGGAGAACGACCTGATGAATAAGTGTATTTCATCGAAGTTGGCAGAGTTGAAGAAGTCAGCGACGGATTTAATATGTTCGAAGAACCTTTCACTGCCCACGAAGAAAGGTCATTAACTTTATCTACAGACAAAATATCTGTTGCGGGAATTTCAACTATCACTTTTTGAGTGAGTTCCACATCACCAAGTTTACCATGAATGTAAGTTATGCCATTAGATATACCTTCAACTATACCATTATTTACAGAACAAATTTCCGGATTATCTACCGTCCAGCTAAGTGCCTGTGGCAGCAAAGGCATCATTATTTCCCCAACCAAAGCTTCTACTTCTACTGGATATCTATGCTTCTTATCAGCCAATATAGAGTCAAGACGCAAAGATGGAATTGCATCAGAACTTAATACAATCTTTATGCTTGTTTTCGTCCCATTATAATCAGCCTGCAATGTTCCCCCCTTACTACCTGAAGCAACAAATGCACCTAAAGAATTAATTTCACCCATTTCAGGCGAGCAAGATAGCTTTACATTATTTACATTTGTATTGATTAGGGTTCCGTACTGATTATATCCATAAAAGATCGGAGAAAATACGCCATAACGTGGCAAAGCTATAGAACTCATGGAGCATCTTATTTCAGCTATGCTGTTATCTGTAGGAGATGTATTAACAGCATAAATACCATTACAAACAGCACGTTCATTACCATCACTAGGATGATTCATAACTCCAAATTCTTTGATATACATCGCACTTGAACCTCCACCATCAAGATTTATCGCATTATATGCACCTGCGCTTTTGATGATATCAGCAAGTTGCTTGGTTGTTGTTCCATTTGATAAAGAATAACGGCCATCTACCACACAAAAATATACCTTATTCTGATCTATTGAATAACCAATAGCAGTTCGTGGATGAAGTTCTGCCCAATCATTATCAGTAACTAAACCCGATTGAAGAATCATTCTATCTCCTCCTACCATAGCACGAATTTGGGGAACTCCGCCCAGATTGACAAGATTCAGGCCAAGATAAACCTCCACCTCATCATTTTCTTTTAATTGAGTAAGAAAAGTTTCAGCTGTGCCATGTCCGGACAGAACAGCATGGTTAGCCAATATATGCATATTACCTTTATGAGACTCAATTTTAACTACTTTTGCTTTAATCTTAGTATTAACATTCCAATTTATGTTGTCCGGTAATTCTATCAGAACCTCTGTTCCATAAGAATTAGCATGAGTATAATTCCCGTTTAAAGTATTATAAAGAATCAACTGATCTGAACCTCTGGTTACATTTACATTATTAATGCTTAAAGTCTGAGCACCAAAAGTGCAAGTACTCCCACTGAAAGTTATAGCATCTAACAATGGTACATTACCAGAAAATACCATATGGGGAGTATTGCTCGGTGTACGTGCTATTTGCCCTTCAACAATACAACCATGAATAGGATAACCATTATTAGCTGTAGAAGTGTCAAAGAAATCCGCATTTGTACCGGCAAAATAAATGGCACCTTCCTTACTTTTTCGAATTGCCATTGCTGATGTCTTCTCTGTTGTAATAGTAGAATCTCTTCCTAAAACAGACTCAAAACGTATATAAGGATTCTTCGAATCAACCTCTAATACAAAAGCTCGTAGTTGTTTAGTTGAGGTTGAATATTTCAAGGCACTATAATAAGAGCCAGGACCCACTTTCATATGAGACAGAGTATCAACTTGATAGATAACTCCACCAATAGTTATTTGACTAGTACCACTGGCAAAAGAGTAAATGCCCAGGCAAAAGAAAAGAGCTAAAAAAGTATATATTTTTTTCATAGTCGGTATGTTTTGTGCATATAAATAAGGGTAACAAAGAAAAAGGGTGATACCATAGTCCACCCTTTTATTCTTCATTTAGAGTGCAAATACTATTTCACAGAAACTTTTGCAGTAACAACATTTCCTTCAGCAGTAATAGCCTTTACAATGTACATTCCTGGGGCCAAAGCAACTTTATTAGAATTTACTTTAGCTGCCACTTTCTGACCTGCAAAATTGAACACTTCAACATTAGCAGTCTCAGATAGCTCGATTCCATTAGCTGTAGTTGTAACCTTTAAAGTAGCATCATCACTAGTTTGGTTAATCCCTGTTCCAGGTCCAAGATCTTTTGTTAGACCAAACTTATATGCAGCTACACCGCTCTTATAAGCATATACGTAAAGAGTTGCAACTGTTTTTGCAGCATTTACTTCGATACGTGGCAAAGCAGTACGTACTGCATTTGAAGCCGTTCCTAGACCTGCAGCAGGGAATTGAAAATATTGTTTCATGCCAGTAAACTGCATTCCTGCACCTAATTCACACAGATTCCATGCTTGAGCTGGTACTATTTCATTATTAGAAAAAATATAAGTAACAAAATCCTTTCCATTAATTGAGAATTCATCTACACCATTATTCCCTACTTTTGGAGAGATTAGAGTTGGAGCATTTCCAAATCCATCAACCATCACCCCATTCATATCGTAAAGAGCTGCTGCGGCATTAAAACCATCCAAATAGAAAAGATCATTGTCTACAGGACAAACACGTGGTGCTGTACCGTTAGAAGTTGCAGCAGGGTAATAACTTTGAATTGTAATCATAGTAGGATTAGCAGCATCAACAACTCCACCTTTAATATCCCAGCGAAGAACCTGATCTCCAACTCCTACTTCAGTTCCAGCAACTGCAGCCATCAAATAACCATCACCTGTTACGTCACCATATACACCAAATGCATCAAAACGGATTGTAGCTGTAAGATCAGGCAATAAACAGTCTAGCACTTTAGTTCCTGAACCATCAGTCAAATTAATGTTCCATACCTGGAAATAACTTGCTGTAGCATTGGTACACAAATTTGCAACAAGTACATGTCCTGCATCATCAACCTGAATGTCATTATTAGGAATACCTATTGTTTTTACAGTGTCATTCTGTACATAAGTAAATACATTAGATTTAAGTGCAACATTTTTTTTAAATGCACCTGTTGCTCCATCATAAACTAAAATATTTCCATTAGCTGATGTGCCTCCACGTTGGCAGAATAATAGTTCGCCATTAAGAACAGCCATACCTCTAGATTCGCCAATATCAGTAATAATTTGTTTGTTTTTTGTCAATTCTGACTGAATCCAGAGATTTCTCAGTTCATAACCTTCAACTGGGGTATAAACCGCAGGATCCTTCACTCCTGTTTGTGCATTCATTGATGCAACACCTACCATAAGGGTTGCAGCGCAAAGTAATAATTTTTTCATAACCTTTAAAAATTAAGTTAAACAATAATCATTATCTATATTGAACATCAATATATTCATCTCTATTTTAACATTTTCAGAATAGCCCGTGTCCCATCTACTTCTACTATAATCAAATATACTCCCGAGGGTAAACGCTCAACCGGCAAATCTATGGTATATTGGCCTGCTGCCATCTCATTATTCCATAGATGGTCTTGTTGAATACCCGAAATTGAGCTCATCCATACTGATACTTTTGAATAATCAAAGATATTTAATACTAACTGTTTGCAATCAGCTCCTAAAGAAACAATATAAAAGCTATTTTCTTCCTTCCGGGCATTTTCTATTCCTGTTGATAACTTATAATCCACCTTTATCGTATCCGACCAATTAGTATAATACGTAATAACAGATCCCGAGGCATCTTTCTGAAAATATTCAGCTCTGGCTCTGAGATAATAAATACCAGAAACTAAGCCATCATAGGCAGTCTCGTAGACAAATGGATCAACCAATTTTATTTTTGTCTGTCTTGGAGAAAAACTCTCTGAACTACATAATTCAATACGGAAATTCTTAGCCCGAGATTCTTCATTCCACACAACCTTCAGTTGACTACTTTCTACCGTTGATCCAGTAACAGGAGACACTATTTGAGGAACACCCGGAACAACAGACTCCGTTGTAATATTAATAATTGGAGAATAGATTTCTTCCCCGTTTATCAAAGTTTTTACACGTAAATAATAAGTTTTTAATCCAACCAATACTCCTGAAGGCAATTTGCAACTATTTGAGTTATAACTTGCAGAATATAGAATTAAATCGCTCATAAAACTTACATCTGTAGCTATTTCAAGTTGATAAGTAGCTCCTTCTCCGGCATCTGTCCACGAAATTTCAGGAGCTAAAGATACATTTTGAGCTTCATCAATCGGTTTTATAATACTAAATATTGTGGGAACAAAAGTACAAACAGATGATGTAAAAAGCTCTGATCCAATAGCCTTTGCTTTAACTCTCCAATAATAAGTCTGTCCTTCAGTTAATGGTTTCAAATTATTAGTGGAAAAGCTATTTGTATATACTTCACGTGCACATAATAAATTTGCAAAATCTGCATCTGTTGCAATCTCCAGAATATAAGAAACTGCAGAAGGGATAGCTCCCCAAGTAAATGTAAAAGGAGACAGCACATTCGCTTGATTGGCTGGATATGTAAGTACAGGAGCAGATGCAATTCCGGCAGATTGTCCCATTATTACCGGAGCATATTCATTCCCATAACGGTCTAACACAGCCACCGCTAAAGTTTTAACTGAAGTATCGACTAATTCGTCTAAAATATAATTTGCACTATATGATATTCCTAATAAATATTTAGATGAATTGAATATACTCGGATCATTTACCTCTGATTTAGGTATTGAATATATAGAGTATCGTACATCTCCATTCGCAGGAGTCCAACTCAATGTTTTTTCATTAAGTAAAATGTTACTAACAACATTGGGAGTTGAAGTCTTTTTCCAATGTATGGCAGGCATCAAAGCCTTATTCGTATACTTATTACGTTTCAAATAATCAACAAATCCAGCAGTGCCATATAATTTTGTTGTAGAATAAAAGATACTACCGGGAGCATCATTTTTATCAGCACTTCTGTTGGCGTCTATTTGTAAACCAACTTCAGAT
>Ga0172378_10001748_pt1 | contig 20137 bp, 12 predicted proteins | sample GrowelOW332metaG_FD_119755 | JGI IMG/M metagenome (GOLD analysis project Ga0172378, IMG submission 119755) | Groundwater microbial communities from an aquifer near a municipal landfill in Southern Ontario, Canada - Pumphouse #3_1 metaG | ecosystem: Environmental > Aquatic > Deep subsurface >... | reverse complement strand
AGGTGGTACTATGGATTTTCTTTTTTCAGGAATGTTTGACTATTTAAAGGAAACAGGCTTTAAGACTTGTAATATTGGTATGGTTCCATTGTCGGGTATTGATAATCCTGAAAATTTACAGGAGCGACTAATTAAAGTGGCTTATGAAAAAATGAAGCAATTTGAACATTATAAAAGTTTGCGGGAATATAAGGCTAAATTTAATCCGGATTGGCATATGATGTATCTGGCATATAATGATCCTTATGATTTGATTTATTTACCGGGGGCTTTAGAGCAGGTAATCGAACCGTAAATTGCTGCGCTACTGACAATATATGCAAACATAAACAATCAGCCGGGTAGGTGGTAAATACTCAAACGTTGGGCGTAATTTCCAACGGCCAAAATTCAATATACAACACTCCACACAATACAAGTAATAAATAAGAACGGATTAAATTAGTATGTGAATAAGTCGTAAATAATTCTCAGTCTATCAAATGTTTACGAATAGTACTGTAAACATTTGCTTTATTTATTATGTAATCTGCGAAATTTATTCCGACAAAAACCTTGATATTTTCTTTAAAATATGTATTTTTCATCAGCGTTAATGTTTATCCACCTAACTTGGTGAAAACATTTTAATCGACAAAGTCCTATAACTATTATTTTTACAGAGCTTGTCGATTTTTTCGTTTTTTTGCTGCTAATTTAAGGTATTATTAAAAATATATTTGAATCTGAATAATTAGATTTGATGATAATTACACTCATTCATGCAACAATAAATAAATCAGAATGCTGTAAATTAACGAATTGAATTAGACATTTTGTAGAGATAGGGAAATTTCTTAATTTAAGGGAAAATTAATACAAAAATGGAGAACAGATTTAAAAGTTTTACGATTTTTGAAAACTTGCTGCCTCGTATAGTGGTTGCTCAATTTGTAACATACAAATAGCTTATCCATTAAATGCCTAATTCAATAAAAAAATATATATCTTCTGAGTCAGATCTTTATGACCGGATTAAGAAAGGTGAAGAAATTGCCTTTGAACAATTTTTTCGCAAGTATTATCCTCGGCTAAAGGCTTTTGCAGTTCGTTTGACTATGAATGGTGATCTGGCCGAAGATCTGGTTCAGGATATATTTTTAAGTCTTTGGGAGAATCATCAAAACATTGATCCCAATAAAAGTTTAAAATCCTGGTTTTTCCTTTCCTTGCGCAACAACTGTTTGAATTACCTCCGCAAACAAAAAACCGAACAGCGCTATTTAGATTTTCTTAGTTTTCAGAATAAGTCACAGGAGTTGTTCCTGGATAGTTCTATGGAGGAATGGGAAATTGAAGCCTTGAAGAATAAACAGATTAACCAGATTGCCGGAATTATTGAGACTTTACCGCCCCAATGTAGAAAGGTGTTTGAAATGAGTCGTTTCAAAAAGATTAAGAATCACGAGATTGCACAAGAATTAGGCATTAGCGTACGCACCGTTGAAACCCATATCTCCCAAGCCATTAAAGTTATCAATAAACAAATGAAGTCGAAATCAGTCTTACTTATGTTAGCCATCTTACTGCTTTTTAACTAATCGGTAATATTTTTTTTTTCAAGACAAGGTTTTATCCAGCTGATAAAAGTGCTTCCTTTTACCTATACGGGGAAAGCTCTTTTAATATACACCTGTTTTTTCTGGAAAAATGAGAATATTAGTGAAAAAATAAAATTCTGACTACGTGTTTTTGAATCCATAGTGTATTAATTATGTAAACAAAATTTAAAATGACTCCAAATCCCGATCGAATAGCACAGCTCACCAAACAATTCTACCTAGGACAGACCTCGGAGGATGAAGAAGAAGAATTGTACGATTTTATGAATACCCATCCTGAATATATGAAAATATTTAACCGGTATAATTCCGACTTTCAGGCAAGTAATCAGGCAACGAATCTGGCTTGGGAACGGTTATCCATTCGGAGGAAGCCTATTCCTGAAGCAAAGACTTCGACGATCAGAAATCTTTTTCCATTTTTTCGGTATGCTGCCGTATTTTTATTGGCGTTGCTTTGTTATTATGGCGTACAGCAGCTCAGCTATAAATCTGAAAGTTATTGTGAGCTGATTGTACCCAAAGGTCAAAAATCACAATTGCTCCTTCCTGACGGATCCAAAGTCTGGATCAACTCTGAGAGTAAGTTGCGATATCCCACCAATTTTAGTAAAGAATCGCGTTTCCTGGAACTCAGTGGAGAAGCTTATTTTCAGGTTACCCATGACGAAAACCATCCTTTTATTGTCCGAACCAACGAATACGATGTAAAAGTTCACGGTACTGAATTTAATCTGATGGCTTACGATGATTTCGGACGGACAGAGACGATATTGTTGAAAGGGTCAGTCGAAATCATCGATGCTCACAATTCGGAAAGCATAATATTAAAGCCCAATGAAAAGCTTACTTATTCGAAAACTGATGGAAAGTACAAAGTCACTTCCAATACTGAACCAAATGTTGGCGCATGGAAAGACAATCAATTTGTTTTTATTGATGTGCCATTTAAGGAGCTGTGCAGTAGGTTGTCTCGCTGGTACGATGTGGATGTTGTATTAGCTGATACTGATTTAGAAAAAATCCGCTACCGGGGCAATTTCAAAAATAAGGAGACCATTTGGCAAGTTATGGATATCATCAAAACCACAACTCCAATCGATTATAAATTGCAAGACCGAAAATTAACCATTTTTAAAAAATGATATGCCTATGAATAAACCTTGATTATTTATGAAAAAAAAGAGGAATGTTGGAAGCACCCCTCTCTGCGCAAAGCGCTTGAATTGAATTAATTGGATTATAATTCTAATTGTTACAAATGTATGAAAAAAAATCTATGAAAAAAAAATTTAATATTAAGGGAATACGAATCCCTTTTAAAATTTTGATTACCATGAAAGTATTGATATGCTTGTTACTGGTAACCGTAATAAATGTTTCGGCCGAGAGCTATGCTGAAAACAAAAGAATCTCTTTGAATCTCTCCAATTCTACGTTGACTGATGTTTTCGATGCTATCGAAAAACAGTCTGATTTTACAGTTTTCTACAAGACTGATGATCTTGATCTGAAGAAGAAAATCAATGTTAAAACTCAGGACAAACTGGTCAATGATGTATTGGATGATGTGCTTGCCCAGTACAATTTGACCTATGTCGTTAAAAATAAAGTCATTGTGATTCTGGCAAAAACAGAACTGGAAAGAAAGACTTCGATGAACCAACAGGGAGTAAAATCCATCTCCGGTAAAGTAACCGATTCTTCAGGCTCAACTCTTCCCGGTGTTTCAATTGTTGTAAAAGGAACTACAACAGGTACGATAACGGATTCGAAAGGAAATTATTCTTTGTCCAGTGTTCCGGAAAATGCAACGCTACAATTTTCGTTTGTAGGAATGAAAATGCAGGAAATGGCAGTTGGAGTAAAACCAACAATAAATGTAACACTTTATGAAAATGCCATTGATATTGAAGAAGTTGTTGCTGTAGGTTATGGCACTCAAAAAAAAGTAAATCTTACAGGTGCAGTTGCTTCTGTAAAAGGAGATATCCTCGAAAATAGGCCAATTACCAACCTTGGACAGGGTCTCCAGGGAATTATTCCAAACCTTCAGGTAACCCAAGGGAATTATGCTCCAGGACAAGGTGCAACATTTAACGTACGTGGTTTCACATCACTAAATGGAGGCAGTCCTCTTATCCTTGTTGATGGAGTTGTGCAGGATCCAAATTTACTTAATCCAGATGATGTCGAAAGTGTTTCTGTACTTAAAGATGCTGCATCGGCAGCTATTTACGGGGCACGTGCAGCTTATGGAGTAATTCTGATTACTACAAAAAAAGGTAAAAAAGATCAACGGCCAATTCTAAGTGTAACAAGCTCGTTCACTACAACTTCAGCTACAAATATTCCTGAATATGCCGATAGTTGGCAATATATCACTTATATGAATACCGCAAGTAAAAATGCAGGTGGAGGTAATTATTTCGATCAAAGGTTAATGGACAATGCCAAGAAATATTACGATGATCCTACAAACAATCTTCCGGTTTATTATGACCCGTCTATAGATTTAGACGGAAAATATAAATATTGTGGAAACACAAACTGGGCAAAAGAGTTATACAAGAACGGAACATTGAAACAGGTAAATACCAGCCTACAAGGCGGGACAGAAAAACTCCGTTATTATATTTCCTATGGTTTCTTGCAACAAGGAGGATTCCTTACTTCCTACGATGATAAATATAAACGACACAATGTAAATATGTTTTTTGATTCTGACATCCTAAAATGGTTATCCATGTCAGCTCGTACCAAATACACCTATTCTTCGGAAGACCACCCTTCAGGTGGCAGCAATGGATGGTCCGGAATCTCTGAATATTCCGGTCAGTTAAAAAATGACCTTCGCCCTCTAATGCCGGTTCGACATCCCGACGGTAACTTCGCAGGACAAGGACAATTTACCAACCCATTTGCTGTTGGAGCTCAGGGAGGGCATGATCAACGCAAAGTTAATGACATCTGGTTTACAGGAACCATTGATATTCACCCTATCAAAGACTTGAACATAAAAGCAGACTTTACTTATAACCCATATTCATGGAATAAAGAAAGAACTTCCCGTTTATTCTCAGAATATTGGGCCGTTCCAGGAAAATCGAACATCTACCCTTGGGTAAATCCGAACTCAGTAGCATTGGAGAACAGTAATGATTACTATAAAGCGATCAATGCCTATGCAAATTATTCAAAAAGTTTTGGAATAAATAATTTTAAAATATTGGCAGGATATAATCAGGAAGAAAAGAACTTGAAATGGTTCTACTCCAAACGTGAAAACTTAATTGACAATGATTTGCCAGCTATAAACCGCGCTACAGGAGAAGACTATGTAAATGGAAGTATTAGCAGTTGGGCAACACAAGGTGTGTTTTTTAGATTTAACTATGATTATAATGGGAAATATCTTTTTGAGATGAATAGCAGGTATGATGGATCATCGAAATTTCCAAAAGGTGACCGTTTTGATTTTTTCCCATCTGTTTCAGGAGCCTGGCGATTTTCCGAAGAAAAATTTTGGACTGGAATAAAACATATTATAAACGAAGCCAAAATACGTATTTCATATGGATCTTTGGGAAATCAAAATACTTCCTCCAATTTTCCTTATATCTCGAATTACAATATAAATTCATCTGAACATTATATGCTGGGAGGAGTGTTACCAGTAAGTATTGCTTCGGGTTCACTCGTAAGTCCCTCTTTCTCCTGGGAAACTGTAAAACAATGGAATATTGGTTCTGATTTTGGATTACTTAACAACAAGTTAACTGCAAGTATGGATGTTTATAAAAGAAAAACCATTGGCATGCTTACTTCCGGTAAACCTTTGCCTGCAGTTCTCGGAACTAGTGTCCCAAATCAAAATGTAGCTGATCTTAAAACTTACGGATGGGAATCGATCATCACATGGAGAGACGAAATCAGAAATTTCACATATACCATTTCATTCAATATTGCCGATGCTCAATCTGAAATCACAAAATTTGACAATCCAACGGGAGATCTTGGCAGTTACTATATTGGACGCAAGATTGGTGAAATATGGGGTTACGAAGCAACTGGTCTTTTCCAAACAGAAAAAGAAATTGCAGACTACATCAGTCAGAAAAAGCTCTATGGTGGTACATGGAATCCTGGCGATGTAAAATATGTAGACTTAAATGATGACAAAGAAATCTCTTGGGGCGACAACACGTTAAGTAATTCAGGCGATAAAAAAATCATTGGGAACAATACTCCTCGCTATCAATATGGTCTACAAATGAGTGGAGCCTTTAAAGGTTTCGATCTTAATGTATTCATCCAAGGAGTAGCTAAACGTGATTTATGGTTAGGTAATGGCCGCTTTTTTGGAATTGGAAGTGAATGGGATGTGCCTATGAAAGCAACACTAGATTATTGGTCAGAATCAGATAAGAGTGCACGACTTCCTATTCCATACATTAATGGTGGACATGGTAACAGACAAGTATCAACCCTGTATCTTCAAAATGCAGCATACATTCGACTGAAACAAGTTTCTTTGGGGTATAATCTTCCGGAAAGTATAGCTAAAAAAGTAAATCTGAGTAAGGTTAGAATTTATTTTACCGGACAAAATCTCCTGACAATCACAAAACTCAATGAGCTTTTCGACCCTGAGAATACTAATATTCAAGGTTATCCTATTCCAAAGTCATTATCTGTTGGATTAAACCTTACGTTTTAACTTTAAATATGATAAATATGAAATTCAGACATATAACAATTATTGCAGTATTATTTGCTTCTTTTACTTCATGCGAAGTAACTGATACTGTGCCACAAGATGCCATCACTGACCTGAACTACTGGACGAAAGCTGATGATATCAAACTTTTTGCCAATAGGTTTTACTCAACACTTTCAGGACCGAGTAACAACTTAGACAATACCAGTGACAATATTGTTGAAAAAACTCCAAATGATCGTTTATTCAACAATTTAACAACCCCTGGTAGTGGAGGTGGCTGGTCCATTAGCGATTGGAATAACATTCGTAACCTCAATTATGCATTAACTCATTCAGAAACGGTAGAAGGTTCTGAAACTGACATTAACCAATATCTGGGTGAAATACATTTTTTTAGGGCTAATGAATATTTCAACAAAGTTAAACGCTTTGGCGACGTACCGTGGATAGATAAGGATCTTACAATTACAGATGATGATTTTTTACAGAAGGCTCGAGATCCAAGAAAGTTTGTTGTTGATAAAATCATTGAAGATCTTGAATTCGCAGTGGATAACATGAAAAACCCATCGGATGTTGAAAGTGGTCGTCTACATAAATTTGCAGCACTACAAATGTTGTCACGTGTGTGTTTATACGAAGGTACATGGATGAAATACCGAAACATTTCTGGTTGGGAAACTCTACTGCAAAAAGCTGCTGCATCAGCAGAAAGAATAATGACTGAAGGGAATTATGACATTGTCAAAGGAAATGCCTCTATAATGTTTGACGGATTCCCTTTGTTTTATCGTCAGCAATTCATTCAGGAAGATCTAACCGATAACAAAGAATGTGTATTAGCCCGAATCTATAAGAAAGATCTTTTGATGCACGGACTCTCCCGTTCAGTTTTTGAAAGCGGCTACGGTGTAAGCAAGGACTTTATTGAAGATTTCCTTTGCGTCGACGGAGAACCTATCGCATTGAGTCCACTCTATTTAGGTGATGATTCATTGCAGATGGAAATGACCAATCGTGATCCAAGACTTAGAAACATGATTGATAATAAAAAACTTCCATGGTATCTTGACGGTTCAAAACCAATTAGTTCTGAAGTAACCGCAATCGCCCTTAATAGCTGTCCAACTGGCTATCAATGGATGAAATTTAGAGATCCAACACCTGCGCAGAATGAAGCGAATCAAACAACTTTCGACTGGTATATTTTCCGTTATGCAGAAGTGCTCCTGAACTTTGCTGAAGCAAAAGCTGAATTAGGAACCTTAACACAACTCGATTTAGATAACTCGATTAACAAATTGAGATCCCGTCTTGATGAACCTGGGAAATTTACAATGGGAAGAATGAATCTAAATCCCCCTACTGATCCTTTATCTATTGTAAACGGAAATCCACGCTATGGTTATACTATATCAGCACAAATCTATGAAATTCGACGTGAACGACGCATTGAACTGGCCTTTGAAGGATTCCGTTGGGACGATATTTGTCGTTGGAATGCGGGTAAACTCATTGAGAATATAAAAACGATGTTAGGTATGACTGTGAACGATGAAGTCATTAAACGTTATGAAAAATTCTATAGTGGAACAAATCCTTTCGATGGCAGACCACTTTATGAATTTACTGATTGGGATGGTACTCAAAAAAAATTATTGAAGATTTATACGAATTCAATACGTAAATGGAATGACAGACTATACTTGAGCCCATTACCAACTGACCAAATGACTTTGAACCCGAATCTGGAACAAAATCCTGGTTGGGAAAAATAATACATTTCTTTTTAGTTATGTAGTTCATTAATCCGATCATGCAACTTCATTCTTTAGAAGTTGCATGATCTTATTCATAACATCTAAAATAACACCTAAAATGAATTCTTTATTGAAAATATCCCAAATGGTTTCTTCTTTACGTTTATGTGCATTAGTCGGTGTATTGCTGGTTTCCGAACTTTGTGGAAGTTGCAGAAACCAACAGATAAATTCTAAAACGAATAAGCCAACCAGTACAGACATCATAACCACAGCAGCCAATATTACTCCATCGGCACGACAACTGCGCTGGCAGGAATTAGAGTTTGTGGCCTTTTTTCACTTCGGAATCAATACCTTCACCAACCGCGAATGGGGAGATGGCACCGAAGATCCTGCCTTATTTAACCCAACAGCTTTGGATGCGCGCCAATGGGTAAAAACTTGCAAAGATGCCGGAATGAAACAGGTAATCATAACGGCCAAACATCACGACGGGTTTTGTTTATGGCCAAGCAAATACACTGAACATTCTGTAAAAAGCAGTCCATGGAAAGGAGGGAAAGGCGATGTGGTTAAAGAAGTTTCTGATGCCTGCCATGAATATAAAATGGGATTTGGTATCTATTTGTCTCCTTGGGACCGCAACAATCCGGTTTACGGCAACTCGCCCAAGTACAACGACTATTTTATTAACCAGTTAACCGAACTGTTGACAAATTACGGAAAAGTGGACGAAGTTTGGTTCGATGGCGCATGCGGCGAAGGTCCAAATGGTAAAAAACAAATGTATGATTGGGAACGCTATTATACTACTATCCGCCAATTGCAAGCCGATGCCGTGATTGCCATAATGGGGCCTGATGTGCGTTGGGTAGGAACAGAAAGCGGTTACGGAAGAGAAACAGAATGGAGTGTTGTTCCGATGGATACTCAAAACCAAGACCAAATTGCAGTTAATTCGCAGCAAAATGCAACGTTTGTTCCCCAAGGCGATATGACCGCACAGGATCTAGGTAGCCGTGCTGTCATCGAAAAGGCCAAACGTCTGGTTTGGTATCCCTCCGAAACCGATGTTTCAATCCGCCCGGGATGGTTTTATCATAGCAAAGAAAATAATCAGGTTAAATCTCCTGAAAAATTACTCGATATTTATTTTAGTTCAATCGGTCGAAATAGCGTTTTACTCCTGAATATTCCTCCGGATACCCGTGGAATGATCAATGAAAATGACATTAAGGCATTGAATGGACTTAAATTCAAAATTGATCAAATATTTGCCATTAATTTAGTAAAAGGTGCAAAGTTTGAATCTGATGGAACAAATACCAAATCATTAACAGACAACAATAATTCAACTTTTTGGACAACTAAAGCCGGACAAGAAACCGGTTATATTTCCATCAAAACCAACAAACCTCAATCCGTTAATGTATTGGCATTACAGGAAAACATTCGCATTGGGCAGCGTATTGAAAAATTTACTTTGGAATATTTAGATGATTCAAAATGGAAAACGGCAACCAGCGGAACAACCGTTGGGTACAAGCGCCTTCTTCGTTTTGCACCAGTCATTTCCCGACAGTTTAGGATAAAGATTGAAGCTTCGCGACTGAATCCAACCTTAAGCGAATTTGGTCTGTACTATTCCAAAGAATTTCAGAACGGCATAAAAAACTGATAAAACATTTTTTAACAATCCTCAGGATTTAGAAACCTATACAAATGGATTTTACGATTTGTTGCCGGTTTCATACGACGACAATAACTCGGATAATATTTTATACCATACTGACGGATCAAGTTTGGAATCGATGATTCGTGGTGAAGTTACTCCTGATAAAACAGCTTCATGGAGCTGGACAGATCTTCGCTCGATTAACTTTTTTCTTGATAATGCCAGCAAAGCGAAAGGCGACCAAAGCGAAATTGATCATTACATAGGTATTGGACGATTTTTCAGAGCTGTTTATTATTCCAATATGGTTAAAACCTTTGGTGATGTCCCATGGTACGACCATGCTCTAAGCACCGATGAAACAGAAGAATTGTACAAAGTCCGTGATTCAAGAGTTTTGGTTATGGATAAAGTATTGGAAGATTTGGAGTTTGCGGTTTCGAAAGTAAAAGCAAAATCGGATGCCACAGTATTGGGTAAATATGCTGTTGAAGCATTGGCGGCACGTATCGCATTGTATGAAGGTACTTTTAGAAAATACCAAACAGGTTTAAACCTTACAGAGGGTGAAAAGTTTCTGCAGAAAGCTGCTGAATGGTCGAAAGACATTATGGATAATGGTGGTTATTCACTGGTTCCCATGTCGCAGTTTGCCAGTTTGTTTAATGACAATGTGTTGGCTTCCAGAAAAGAAATTATTCTGTACAAGAAATATAGCAAAGATTTAGGGGTTGGTAACAACACCCATACGGTATGCGATGTGTATTGGGGATTAAGTCAGTCTTTGGTAAATTCGTTTCTGAATGCCGACGGTACCCGTTTTACCTCGCTTCCTGACTACGACAAAAAAACATATGTGGAAGTTTTTCAAAACAGAGACCCTCGTTTAGCTGCTACAATTGCATCTCCTGGAACGGAACTCATTGATGAAACGAAACCGCATGTTGTTCGTCTCGAATTTGGTGGTTATCCGCAGCTTAAATTTTATCCTTCGAGGAAAGATTTGTCGGAAGGTTGGGGCCTCAATTTTAACGACCTACCTATCATTCGTTTAGCTGAAGTTTATCTAATTTATGCTGAAGCAAAAGCTGAATTAGGAACTGTCTCTCAAGGTGATTTAGATTTGAGTATAAATAAACTTCGTACTCGCGCCAGTTTGCCAGCTCTGTCAATGGCAATTGCCAACAGCAATATAGATCCTGTTTTAGCTGATGAATACAGCAATGTAAGTGGGGTGAATAAAGGAGTTATTCTTGAAATCCGTCGTGAACGTCGCGTTGAATTGGCTTGTGAAGGTTTGCGTGAAAGCGACTTATTTAGATGGAAGCTGGGAACCAATATGATTAAATTCGTACAACAGGGCTGTTATATCCCTGCTTTAGGACCTATCGATTTAACTGGTGATGGCGTTCCAGATGCCGCAATCCTAGCAAGTCCTCAGCCTGATGATCAAACTAATTATACAGGATTGATTCTTCACTATTTGGTAAATTCAAGCGGTGAAATAAACACTTTCTATCTTCAGAATGAAACTTCCGGACATATTCAGATTACAGGATACCGGGATAATACCAGAGAGTTTATCGAACCGAAATATTATTTTTACCCAATTCCAACGTCTCAGGTTGTCCTGAATAAAAACCTAGTGCAAATGTATGGCTGGTAGAAATCAAGGGGTTATAAAAGAAAAATAAAATCATTTCCACCAGACAATTATCACTATGGTCTGGTGGATTTATTTTTCTATATTTAAAACGATAATATTTTACGACCAATTAATACTACAATGACACAACAACTAAATCAATGGAAAATAAGGCAAATAGCCTTATTTATTATTCTCTCTTTTTTTGGATTGCATTCATTTGCCGAAAACAAAAAACAAATAACTTCAACAGAAATACCTCTCCGTGTTCTTCAGTTCAATATTTGGCAGGAAGGAACGGTTGTTAAGGGGGGATTCTATGCCATTATTCGAGAAATTATACGGACAAAAGCTGATTTAATTACGCTGAGCGAAGTTCGTAATTACAACAACAGTAGGCTAGATCAGCGCTTGATTGAAGCCATGAAAGCCAAAGGATATAAATACTATGCTGAAAAGAGTACCGATTCAGGTATTTTATCGAGGTTTCCAATCAAACAACAATGGAACTTTTTTCCGGTGAATGATGATCATGGTTCAATCACAAAAGCATTGATAGATGTAAACGGAACCGAAGTGATACTGTATAGTGCTCATCTTGATTATCGTAACTGTAGTATTTATTTGCCCCGCGGTTACGACGGCTCTACATGGAAAGAGCTTGAAGCGCCCATTACTGATGACAAATTGATTGAAGCTGATAATCTAAGATCGCAACGCGATGAGGCCATTGATGCGTTTATTAAGGATTCAAAAAAGGAAATATTGAAAGGACGTATCATTATTTTGGGAGGCGATTTTAACGAAGCCTCTCATCTCGACTGGATCGAAGAAACCAAAGACATGTTCGATCATAATGGCGTAGTTATGAAATGGCGCAATACGCTGGAACTTGATAAAGCAGGTTTCAAAGATGCCTATCGTGAAATTTTCCCAAATCCGGTAACGCATCCCGGATTTACATTTCCGGCGGATAATCCGGCAGTCCCTTTGACGAAATTGGCCTGGTCGCCCAAAGCCGACGATCGCGATCGCATCGATTTTATTTTTTATGCTCCGGATAAACGTCTGATTTTGAGAAATGCAAGAATTGTTGGACCACAAGGATCAATTGTCAGGAATCGGCGTGTTCTGGAAACAAGAAGCGATTTATTCGATCTTCCCGAAGGAATATGGCCGACTGATCACAAAGCTGTTCAGGTTGATTTTATACTGAAAGTAAAACGAACAAATTAACAAGCGAATATTATAATTTATTCAATAATAAATTTAATCCTTTTTTTAAAACCTACTTTTAAGAGTGAGTTCATATATGTATTTTTAACATGACTACTTAGTCCATTTTAGACTTTCACGCATCTTTATAATATATAAGTGATAAAACATCAACTATAATAACACACAAAACTAAATAATGAATATAAAAAAAACATTTTTCTTTCTTCTAATTAGTGGAATGCTTTCTTCTTTTACTTATGCATCAAATTACGAAGGAATAGTCTATGTAGATGCCAATCAGAATCAACAGTTTGATCAAGGTGAGAAAAAACTTTCTAGCGTTGAAGTAACCGATGGATTAAATATCGTCCAGACGGATAGCAAAGGACATTTTCAATTACCAGGACATGAAAAAGCTCGTTTCATTTATATCACAACTCCATCTGGATATAAAACATTCAATGCATATTATCAAAAAATTGAAGCGAACAAAACGACCTATAATTTTGGCGTAATTCCTTACAAGGGAGCTCTTACCTCCAAAGGAGCGCATCGCTTCATACAAATCTCTGATACTGAAATAAGCGACACATACGAGCAAGATGAATGGGCCAATAATGTACGTGATTATGCAATCAACAATCCTGTTGATTTTGTCATTCAAACAGGAGATATTTGTTATGAAGGAGGATTGAAGAGTCATATTAAGTTGATGAATACAGCTAATATGCACACACAAATGTTTTACTGCATAGGTAACCATGATCTTGTTAAGGGGAAATATGGAGAAGAATTATTTGAAAAATTATATGGTCCTACATGGTATTCATTCAATGTAGGAAGTGTGCACTATATCGTTACCCCTATGCTTCATGGAGACTACCGACCTTCATACACTGTTGAAGAAGTCGTTGCTTGGATGCGCAATGATTTGGCACAAATAAAGAAAGGAACTCCTATCATTGTCTTTAATCATGACTTGTGGACTAAAGGAGAAAATTTTTTGGTTAAAAGTAAAATAGGCAATCTAGATTTAGATACTCATAACCTCAAAGCTTTTATTTATGGTCACTGGCATATCAATTATGTGCATCAGCATCGGACTGCCAAAAGCATCTGTACATCGACCATGGTACGAGGCGGTATTGACCATTCTACAGCTGGGTTCAGAATTTATAATGTCGACCCTTTAGGTAATTTTAAGATGGATTTTAAGTATACCTATAATAGGAGATTATTAGTGATTAATTCTATCCAACATGGGGAAGCAGCTAATACAATTAATGGGAAAGCACCTTTGTCAATCAGTGTTTATTCAACTGTAACAGATGTTCAATCAGTTAAATATGCTTGTTATTTTAATCAAAAACGAATCATTAGCAATCAACCTTTACATCAGAACACTGATTTCAATTGGATGACCAAAATGCCTATTCCAAAGAAATATGCAGGGAAAAATCTAACTGTAAAAGTTTGGGCTTCACTAAAGAATGGAGAAGTGCTTCAAGCACAAGAATCTTGGGTCTATCATTATAAACCAACTAAAGAAATTGAGTTACAGTCTGACTGGAAAAACCTGATGAGTTCCCCTCAACACAAAGCTCCTCAAATAAAAGAATGTGGTGACAGTTTACACCTCGCATGGGTACAAAATGCAGGTTCAAACATTTATATGACATCCCCTATTGTCTATAATAAAAAAGTATATACAGCGACTATTGACCAACGGTTTGAAGGGAAAGCAGCAGTTGTATGTATGGATGGAAAAACTGGAGACATTATCTGGAAATATGCTGTACACAATTCTATAAAGAATACTATAGCAGCTACCAGTGGACTTATCTTTGCTCAAGATGTAGAAGGAAAATTATATGCTCTTGATTCAGAAACAGGAAATTTATCTTGGCAGTATAAGCTAAAACTTGCATTACTTCCTGCACTCAATGATGGATTGATTACAACTGATTCTAAAGTATTTGCTGGAACAGGAAAAGGATTAACTGCATTTGATGCCAAATCAGGTAAAGTCTTGTGGACCAATAAAGATTGGCGTATGGGTGAAGGATGTACAGCTACCCTATCTGAAGGAAATGGAGTCATTGTAGGCAACGCACATTGGGGAGCTCTTTATGGCAATGATGAAAAGACGGGCAAGGAAATATGGAGAGCTAAAACGGATGCCCTTCGTAACCGTTCCGCTTCTGCAGTAATTGATGGTAACGTTTTCTATCTCATTTCTAAAAACGCTTTCTTCGTGATGGAAACAAAGACTGGTAAGATATTAGTTAAAAAAGATCTTGGTTACAATGTAGATGTCACATCTTCTCCGTTGGTTACAGATAAGGAAATCATCTTTGGAACAGCGACCAGAGGAATAGTCGCTTTGGATAAGAATTCGTTGGAGGAAAAATGGAATTGCCGAACTAGTCCAAGTATTATTTATACTTCGCCTTACGTAACTATTCCTTCGTCAACTGTGGAGACGAGTCCTATAGCCTGTGGAAAATATGTTATTGTGGGTTCTTCTGATGGCGCATTGAATTTGCTCGAACGAGAAACAGGAAAAGAAATTTGGAGATTCCAAACAGGTTCACCAATTTTAAATAGCCCAGCCATATCGGGGAATATGTTATTTATCGGTGATTTTTCAGGTAATATTTACGCTTTTCGTAAATAATATATCCAACCAAAAATTATCCTTATTCCCTTACATTTCTACACTCTATTATGTAACTTTGGATGTATTGTAAATGCAACTAAAATCTAATAACTACTTAAATAAAATATCACTTATAATGAAAAAAAATCACTTATTACTTGTACTATGTGCAACTTTATTCCTATTCTCATGCCAAGAAAACAAAACACAGATAACAGATAACAATGAACTTAAAGTCTTATCATGGAATATTTGGCATGGCGGACATGTCAAAGCATATCCAAAGATAGGATGTGAGGGAACTATCGGTATCCTTAAAGAAAGCAAAGCTGATGTCATTTTGATAATTGAGACTTATGGATCATCCCATCAAATTGCTGATTCACTTCATTTTTATCACCGTTTACTCTCTAGTAACCTCTCTATTTACAGCCGTTATCCTATCATCAAAACATATACTTTCCCTGATAGCATTTCTACATTCAATTTTGGTGGAGTATTAATTAATAAAAACGGTAAGAAAATTCGTATCTTCGATACTTGGTTACATTATCTCCCCGATTCAAGATTGGCTCCAACAGACAAAAATGAAGCTGAGATAATTGCCTGGGAAACAGCTGGAACAAGAGATGATGAGATTAAAAAAATAATCAACGTATTGCAGCCATTTATTGCTGAAGCTGATAGTATCCCTATCATCATGGGAGGAGACTTTAATAGTCATTCTCATTTAGATTGGACTGAAGCAACAAAAAAAATGTATCACCATGGAGGTGCTGTGGTAAAATGGCCAGTATCAGAATGTATGATCAATGCAGGATTCAAAGATTCTTTCAGAGAATTTAATCCTGACCCTGTCAAAAATATAGGTACTTCATGGCTAAGTCCAGTCAAAAAGGAAGGATCTTCTGAAACTGCCAAACGTTCTGACCGCATCGATTATATTTACTATATGGGAAATAAACTATCTATCACAAGTTCAGAAGTTTATGATAACGATCTTGGTACGAACTTTATTTTTATGGGAAAATATTTTTTCTATGCTTCTGATCATGGATTCGTACTAACTGATTTCAATATTAAATAATATGATACTAAAGAGAACAATGATTTTGTGTGTGGCATTTCTATGCCACACGTTTGTTGGTGCTCAAACAGTTACTTTTGGATTAATTTCTGATGTACACGAAGGGCTTCAAAAAGATGCAGTAGAACGCGTTAATACTTTTGTAAAAGATGCAACGGCAAAGAAAGTGGACTTCATTATTGAATTAGGTGATTTATGCCACGGGGTATCAGGGGCTAAGAAAATTCTCCCCGCATTTAACCAATATAAAGGAGAAAAGCATCATGTACTTGGCAATCACGACATGGAGACATCTACTAAAAAAGAGATGGTAAGCATTTACGATATGCCTTCAAATTATTATTATTTTGATAAAGAGGGTGTACGATTTATTATCTTGGATTGTAACTTCATTCGTAAAGAAAATAAACTGTTTGATTATGACCACGGGAATTTCTTTATCAATTCAAAGGACAGAGGTTTCATACCTCCAGAAGAGATTACATGGACTAAGAAAACGATTTGTAGCACCGACAAGCCGTGTATTATATTCTCCCATCAAGCTTTTGATGAGATAGGAGCTTCAGTTCCAAATCGTCAGGATTTCCGTCAAATGCTTCATGAAGTGAACATCCCAAAGAAACATGTGATTGCCATGGTCTCAGGTCATCATCATATAGATGCACATAGTGTAATAGACAACATTGATTACGTAGAGATGAATAGTTCATCGTATCAATGGATAGAGAATGGACACGAATATTCCAATGGAAAGATGGCTGTGTATAAACAAGCATTATACGCTTTCTTTACTATCGATGTAGCCAATAAGACAGTTACCATAGAGGGACGTAGAACGGTATATAATCCTCCTGCTCCTAAGAGCCAAAATTATACCGTTAAAGAACGTAAAAAAAACAATGAGTGGAAATATCTAAAACCAGTCATCACTAGTAGAGTGATTCATCTGTGTAATAACTAACTGGTGTAATTAATTCATTGGTATTTAGGTTATCACTAACTATTTACTTACAAGTTTTAAATTAAAATATTATACAAAATAAAACGTACAAAATATTCCTAGGCATCATCATACTCATGATGCCTAATTTTGTTTTTGCTCAAACAGCAAAGGAAATTGAATATGAATATCCTAATAAAGAAATAGTTAGAGTAATGTCCTACAATGTATGGTGTGGATATGAGAACTTAAAAGATGTCAATAGGATGAACAATGCTATCAAATGGATTAAGGAAAAAGACCCTGAAGTGGTTGCATTGCAAGAATTATGCGGATTCAATCAAACCAAATTAGAAAAATTTGCTAAACAGTATGGTCATCCTTATGCTTTGATACAAAAAGAAAATGGTTATCCTGTAGGCATAACATCTAAACATCCTATCAAGAAAATCTTCATACGTAAAGAGGGGATGGGTCATGGATTTATACATGTACAAACTTATGGTATGGACATGATTGTTTTGCATCTAACACCTTTCAACTGTAACAATCGTTTAAGAGAAGCAAAACTCGTCACCGATTACATTCACAAAAATAAACTTGACCATTGTTTAGTTATGGGTGATTTTAATTCACATTCTCCGTTTGATGCAGAAGAATTAGAACAACATACCGAACTAATCAAAGGACTTGCTGTCTACGCAGAAAAATACAAGAAAAATGCTAATGTTCGAGGCAATAATTTAGACTACTCGATTCAAGGGAATATGCTTGCCACTCCTTTAGAAGATGTAATTAGACTCTTTGTTCCTGTAAAAAAACGCATGACTTACCCAGCATTTACTTTTACTAAAATATACAAAGGGAAAAATGTACAAATACAATCAGGAGAACGCATAGACTATATCTATTGCTCTCCCGCATTGACAAGTTCATGCATAAATGCTTATGTTTGGAATGGTGACGACACGAGATTCCTTTCTGACCACTATCCCATAGGAATAGATATGCTACGAAATAAGTAAGGACTTGATTTTATAATTGCTTTATAATATTAAAACAAACTAAAACATGAAACAATACGCACTACTTTTTATTATGATACTCTCATGTGTACCATCAGTATGGTCTCAGAAAAAATGGATTGACCCAGCAATTACAAACCAAGTGGTTATAGGAGGCAAAGGATGGAATAAAAAGGAGTGTGGATTGTACAATCGTCTTCCTAAAAAGGCTCAAAAAGAAGTTAGAAAACCTTTGTGGAACTTGTCATGCCAAACTGCAGGGTTATATATCAATTTCACCACTAATTCTCCAGCGATTATTATAAACTATCAGGTAGCAGGAGAATTTTCTATGAATCATATGCCAGCAACAGGAGTCAGCGGTGTTGATTTATATGTAACCACCCCTAAAAACCAACAAGTATGGTGTTCTCCGACTCATTATTCTTTTGGAAAGACTTGCACATATACGTACGAGAAACTCAATAATGAAGAAGATGGTAGAAATTTTCAACTGTTTTTACCTCTTTACAATAGCGTAAAGAATTTGCAAATAGGAGTTGATGAGCAATACAATCTCGAATTTTCATCATTAGATGATATAAATCCAATTGTAACATACGGCACCTCGATATGCCAAGGAGCTTGTGCGTCTCGTCCTGGAATGGCTTGGACAACTATTCTTCAACGTAAATTACAATATCCAATTGTTAATCTTGGCTTTTCAGGTAATGGACGATTAGAAGAATCTTTATTTGACTTAATGGCTTCTGTTCCTGCAAAACTTTATATCATCGATTGTATGCCTAATATGTGGAGTGAAGAACTACTCCCACTAATTTATAAAAGGACTATTCAAGGTATCAAGATACTTCATGAACATAGCGATGCTCCTATTTTGTTAGTTGAACATGATGGATATATGGGGGATCAAGCATCTGAAGATAGATATAATTGCTATACTAGATCCAATTTGGAACTTAAAAGAGCCTATAAACAAATCCAAAAGGAAAATATCCAAAAGGTTTATTATTTATCAAAGGAAGAACTAGGATTAACAATGGATTCACAAGTTGATGGTACTCATGCAAGTAATTTAGGTATGCAACAATATGCCGATGCTTATGAGAAGAAAATTCTCAACATCCTTCCTTTAGCAGAACTTAAATCAGCATCCAAATCAGCATCCAAATCAACATCCAAATCAACATCCAAATCAACATCCAAGTCAGATTTAAAACCAGCTTTGAAATCAGTACCAACTTTAGCATCTACTTGGGAACAAAATCTAGCAGAAAAGAAATTTAAGTATAGCAAAATAAAAGGGATAGGTTATGAGAAAGGATGCACTCGTCGTGACCCCAGTGACATCATCAAAGTAGGTGATACCTACTACATTTATTATACCAAAATATACGGCAAAGCAGCAGGATATTGGGGAACGATTTGGTGTGCTTCTTCCAAAGATAAAGGACATACTTGGACAGAGTTAGGTGAAGTACTTAGCACCGGCAAGAAAGGGACCTTTGATTCTTTCGCTGTTTTTACTCCTAATATTATCTATACCAAAGGTGCTTATTATATGTACTATACGGGCATACGTCCAACTCATGGAAAAGAAACAGAGAATCTATTTGAAAATAATTCGCTCAACGATTATACAGCCATTGGTGTAGCTAAGGCAACAATTCCTGAGGGGGGAATGTCAGCTCAACTCTGTCTGATTAATTTCTACTTTTTAAAATAACTTATTTTTTTACTCATATCCAATTCTTAAAAACTTTTTAATGCATATTTCGGATTCTGTCAAGGACGGTGAGGT
>Ga0172378_10001744_pt1 | contig 20158 bp, 13 predicted proteins | sample GrowelOW332metaG_FD_119755 | JGI IMG/M metagenome (GOLD analysis project Ga0172378, IMG submission 119755) | Groundwater microbial communities from an aquifer near a municipal landfill in Southern Ontario, Canada - Pumphouse #3_1 metaG | ecosystem: Environmental > Aquatic > Deep subsurface >... | reverse complement strand
TTCTCCCGGAGTTCACGCATTAACACAGCAAAAAGTGGCTCAGATCGGTCGTCACTTCAAAGCCGACTACATCGTTCGTGGTCGTATTCTCGAATTTAAGACCCGTGACGAGGCCCGCTGGGAGCCGTGGAAAAAAGGGATTCTGCCCTTCATCTATCAGGGCAGTAATCGTATCCTCAACGGGTTTGCCTCTTCCGATACCTATGATGCCCGCAATGAAGGTCTGACCGGTGCCCTTTTCGGAGGGATAATCGCCCACCAGAATGCAACCTGGCCTTTCGATGATGGAGACTCTTTTCTTGGCATGGTTGACGGCTCCGCCGACACCATCACCTGGATGGGAATCGGTTATGGTGTCGGCAGTGAAGTTACCCACAACACCGGTGTTGATCAGGCCGTAGTCCAATTCCGTGTATGGGTACAGGATGCCACCACAGGCAACGTCGTATGGACCAATCGTGTCCGTGTTCAGGTCGCTCCTGAATCAGTTATGGCTGACAAGCAGTACGACAACCTGTTCAACAAAGCAATCAAGAAAGGTGTCGACAGCCTGATGTATAACTTTGTCTCCTACGGCATGTAATACCATTCCTATTAAGTTATGACCCCGCTAAATGCCATTTTCACTTTCTATTGGCGAATGTAAAGGCAGGGAGACAGAAGACGGGAGACAGGAGACAGGGAAAAGCAAAAGACAGAACAGCGAAAAGATTTTAAAACTAAACAGGGCGTTGCTGTTGTTGCTATATCTTTACCCTTCGCGTTCTTCGTGTCCTTCGCGGTAAAAACTGCTTTTCCGCTGTTTGCTTTTCCCTTTCTCCTGTCTCCTGCCTTTTTTCTCTCTTGAGCAATACAGAAAAAGGCGAACACAAAGTGTTCGCCTTTTTCTGTATTGCTCAACACCCAAAGAAATCAGTCTTGCTTTTCGACCTGTCCCTGCTTTTTCTTCTGTGCATTCTGGTACAATGCCACAAAGTTTACTGGTTCCATCATGAAGGGCACGTACCCCCCGTCAATGGACGCCTGACTGACAATCTGCCGGGTAAAAGGGAAGAGGAGAGTTGGGCAGTCAACACCGAGCAGAGGGGCAATATGTTCCTCGGGGATGTTCTTCATCATGAAGACGGCCGCATGCTCAATCTCCAGGATGAAGAGCACTTTTTTATCACTCTTATTGACAACTTTAGCGTTGATCTGCAGAGCAACTTCCCAGTTCTCATCATCAATCTTCTTGTTATTCAGCTGAAGGTTAACCTCTACAGAAGGTTCCTGCCCCTGAGCGGAAAAGACCTCGGGAGCGTGAGGATTCTCAAAGGAGAGATCCTTGATATACATCTTCTGCATGCGAAATTCGGGACGAGGTTGTTGCGCTTCATCTGCCATGTTTTTTTCTCCAATAGTTTTTTATTTTATGGTTCAACACGATCTCTGACAGTCACCAGAATGAATCTGTTTTCTCAGAGCAGCTGCTGCAAAAACTGACCGGTATAGGACTCCTTCATCGCCGCAATCTCTTCCGGTGTCCCCTCACCAATAACACTCCCGCCGTCATCACCACCTTCCGGGCCGACATCAATGAGCCAGTCTGCGGTCTTGATAACATCAAGGTTATGCTCGATCACAACCACAGTATTCCCGGCATCCACCAGACGGTTCAACACCTTCAGCAGATGGACAATATCGGCAGGATGAAGCCCGGTAGTCGGTTCATCAAGAATATACAGAGTTTGACCGCTGGCACGGCCACTCAGCTCTTTGGCAAGCTTAACCCGCTGAGCCTCGCCGCCGGAAAGGGTCACCGACGACTGCCCGAGACTGATATACCCAAGTCCCACATCAAACAGGGTCTGCAGACGGTTTTTGATCGGCGGGACGTTCTCAAAAAACGCCAGTGCCTCTTCTACCGTCATTTTCAATACTTCGTAAATATTCTTTCCCTTATAGCGAATCTCCAGGGTTTCGGGGTTATACCGTGTCCCTTTGCATTTCTCACATTCGACATAGATATCGGGCAGGAAGTGCATGGCGATCTTCTTTACCCCGTCGCCTTCACAGGCTTCACAGCGACCCCCTTTCACGTTAAAACTGAAACGACCCGGCTTATAGCCGCGCACACGGGACTCGCCCAGCTGCGCGAAGAGTTCCCGAATCGGCGAAAAGACTCCGCTATAGGTCGCCGGGTTGGAGCGCGGTGTGCGACCGATGGGACTCTGGTCGATATCGATAACTTTGTCGACAGCTGTCGCCCCACTTAACTCCGCCCCACGCAGGGTAACACGTCCAATTCGTTTTGCAACTGCCGATTTCATCGCAGGAAAAAGCGTCTCAATCACCAGCGAGCTCTTGCCGGAACCCGACACACCGGTCACACAGGTGAAAACGCCGAGGGGAAACCTGACACTGATATTTTTCAGGTTATTCACCGAACAGTGTGCGAGCTGCAGGCAATTTTTCGTTTTATAGACCTGGCGTCTCTTCCGCGGCACCTCAATATTACGTCTGCCGGAAAGGAAATCACCGGTAGCCGATCCCTCGCAGCCGACCAACCCCTTCACATCACCGCTGTAGACTATGCTGCCGCCGTGTATCCCGGCCCCCGGACCGATATCCACGACATAATCCGCCGCGAGGATCGTATCGGTATCATGCTCTACGACGATGACGGTATTGCCCAGGTCGCGCAGCTCCTGCAGGGTACCGATCAGCTTCATATTGTCCCGCTGATGCAGACCGATACTCGGCTCATCAAGGATATAAAGCACCCCCGCCAGACGCGAGCCGATTTGTGAAGCCAGCCTGATGCGCTGTGCTTCTCCGCCGGAGAGGGTTCCGGAACGCCGATCAAGACTCAGATAGCCGAGTCCCACATCCTCAAGAAAAGAGATACGATCCACAACCTCTTTGAGAATTGGTTCGCCAATCTGCCGTTCCCTGTCCGACATGGGCAGCAACGGCACCCGCTCCAGCAGGCTGGTAATTGACATTTGTGTAATTTCATAGATCGACCACGGCCCCATCTTCACCGCCAGCGCCTCTGGTTTGAGTCGTGCACCGTGACAGTTGGGACAAATCTGCTCGTTCATGAACTTCATCAACTCCTCACGCACCGGAGCCGAACTGGTCTCATGAAAACGACGGTCAAGCTGGGGGATAACCCCTTCAAACGATTTCACCTGCGAAACCATCCGTCCCGCGTGCTGATGGATAAATTCTATTTCCCTGTCGCCGGAGCCATAAAGGACCACGTCACGCACTTCCTTCGGCAACCTGCCGAAAGGGGTATCCAGAGAAAATCTGTAATACTTCGCCAGCGACTCCAGCATGTGACTGTAATAGGAGCCCGCCCGCCAGCCGCGCCACGGAGCAATGGCCCCTTCACTGAGGGCTTTGCTCTCATCAGGAATGACAAGTGACGAGTCGAAAAACTGTTTCACGCCCAGTCCGCCGCACTCCTCACAGGCCCCCTGCGGATTATTGAAAGAGAAGAGCTGAGTCGTAATGGGGGGGAGAGAAATTCCGCATTCCGGACAGGCTGCATGCTCAGAGAAGAGCCGAACCCGATCCTCATCCGGAAAATAAACACTCATGAAACCATCCGTCAGACCGACAATGGTCTCCACCGAATCCCACAGCCGACGGCGGATCGAAGACTTCACCACCAGTCGATCAACAACGATCTCAATGGTGTGTTTTTTGTTCTTTTCCAACGCCTCCACATCGTCTGCATGTACCATCTCACCGTCAATCCGCACCCGCACAAACCCCTCCTTGCGAATGCGAGCCAACAGCTGTTCATGTCGTCCCTTGCGGCCATCCACCATCGGTGCCAGCAAGATGATCTTCGTTCCCTCCGGCAGCTGCAGCAGGCTCTCCACCATGTCCTGTATCGTCTGAGCGTGGATCTCCGCACCGCAGAGATAGCAGTGAGGGTGACCGCAGCGGGCAAAGAGAAGTCGCAGGTGATCGTAGATCTCCGTCACCGTGCCAACGGTGGAGCGGGGATTTTTACTGGTTGTCTTCTGTTCAATGGAAACCGCCGGACTCAGCCCTTCAAGGGCATCCACATCAGGCTTCTCCATCTGCCCGAGAAACTGCCGGGCATAAGTAGAGAGAGACTCCACATAGCGCCGCTGTCCCTCGGCATAGAGAATATCAAAAGCCAGTGTTGACTTCCCCGAACCTGAAAGTCCGGTGAAAAGAACCAGCTCATTCCGAGGAAGATCGACATTGATATTTTTCAAGTTGTGCATCCGCGCGCCGCGAATGCTCAATTTCTGTGGTTCCATGGTTACCTGTTACAACTTCGCAGGGATAATCCCCCCGAAAATTTTTCCCAGCAGACGCCGGTGTTCAATCTTGGTGCAAAGGTTCATCACCATCGGCACCCCGGCCTTTTCCGCCATGGACGCCGCTTCACTGTTCTCAATGCCGAGCTGCAGCCACACCGCCTTCGGTTTCGGCGACAGCTTCAAGGCCTCTGCCACAATCGGCGGCGTATCCCCGCTCCTGCGAAAGATATCGACGAGATCCACCAGCTCACCAATAGAAGTAAGGTCTGGGAAGCAGGGCAGCCCGAGAATCTCACTCTGTCCCGGGTTGACCGGAATGACGTGATACCCGGCCGCCATCAGATAACGGGCCACCTCGTTGCTGGGCCGGTTTTCCTTCGGTGACAGACCGACAATGGCAATGCTCTTTATCTCTTTCAGCAGAGATTTCATCTGTTGGTCATTCATTCTTTCCTCCTTGTTTTAACCCTCATACAGGTAGCTCCCCATAGACAAAAGTCAAGTTTCCCGCTATATTGAGGGCCTTTTGAAAAACAGTAAATTCCCCACGAAAATAACATAAAAGGATCCCCATGAACTTCCAGGATATCATCTTTGAACTCGGCAGGTACTGGGCAGAACAGGGTTGCGCCATACAGCAGCCTTACGACATGGAGGTCGGCGCGGGTACCTTCCACCCCGCCACCCTGCTCCGCGCCCTCGGTCCTGAGCCGTGGCGCGCCGCCTATCCCCAACCCTCCCGCCGCCCCACCGACGGTCGCTACGGCAATAACCCCAACCGCCTGCAGCATTACTATCAATATCAGGTAGTGATGAAGCCCTCCCCGGCCAACGTGCAGGAGCTCTACCTTGGCAGCCTTAAACGCTTTGGCCTTGACCTTCTCGACCATGATATCCGCTTCGTTGAGGACGACTGGGAATCTCCAACCCTCGGAGCCTCTGGACTGGGCTGGGAGGTCTGGCTCGACGGCATGGAGATCACTCAGTTCACCTATTTTCAACACGCCGGTTCCCTCGAACTCTACCCCACCACGGTAGAGATTACCTACGGACTTGAACGCATCGCCATGTATCTGCAGGGAGTGGAGAGCGTGTATGATATCAAGTGGAACGACAACATCACCTACGGTGAGATCTTCCACCAGGCAGAGGTGGAATTTTCCACCTTCAACTTTGAACATGCCAACGTCGAGAAACTCCTCGACTTCTTCAATACCTTTGAAGCAGAAGGGCTGAAACTGGCCGAACTCGGCCTCATCCTCCCCGCCTACGATTACTGCCTGAAGTGCTCCCACACCTTCAACCTGCTTGATGCACGCAAGGCGATCTCGGTGAACGAGCGCACCCGCTATATCGGCCGTATCCGCAACATAGCCCGCCGGGTAGCCGAGGGCTATGTCAAACAGCGCGAGGAGATGGGGTTCCCCCTGCTGAAAAAAGGACTCGCCTGATTTTCGTCGACTCACTTCAGGCACAGGATCCACCTGCCACGAATCCTGTTTTTATTCTCTTTACATCACGCGCCACTGGCCTGATGCTCCTCCACCGTCAGAAGCACGGCTGCCCCTGCAAAGGCGAATATTAGAGGAGGCCGCAACGGCTCTGAGAAAAGCAAAAAAAAGCCGTGCTCCTCAAGTGAGGAGCACGGCTTAAATAAACATTTCCAGAACAAAAATCAATCGAACTTCCGAACACTGAGCACCGGCACAGGAGAGTGACGAAACACCCGCAGGGCAATGGAACCGAAGAGAGCTTTGGCAATATTGCTTCTCCCCTTATTGGCCATGACGATAATGTCGCACGACTCCTCTCTGGCTGTTTTGATGATCATCTCTGCAGGATGGCCTGTAGCAATTTTCACACTATACTTTATGCCCTTGCTGCCAAGATATTTTTCTCCAAGCATATTCATATGCTCAGTACGTACGGCAGTCTCTTTATCAATATATTTTTGAGTAGTCACACCCTGATTACCAAGCCCGACGAAATAATTGCGCACGTCTTCAATATGGTCAATATCCCGTTGATTGATAACAGAATAGATAACCACTTCACCATCCTTTCTCTCTTTCAGCAGTTCAGCGATATAATCCAGAACCAGATCTGCATAACCAGACATATCCAAACTTGCCATAACCTTCTTAATTTGAGCCATTTTACCACCCTCTCTTTTTTCGTTTAAGTTACGTGGAAAATAATCAACCGATATATCATCTCACGTCGCTCTCTGACATCGAACTGTCAACATGCACTAACACTGATAAAGTGTGAACGGACACCCCTTATGTCAAATACCAGCATAATATTTTTACGTTATTTTTTACACTTTCCATAAAAAAGTTCTTTCCCCATCAGGGAGATGGCGATTATTCGATGCTCCCATCAATCTTTTTATTCCTTTTTTGTTTCACCATTCACTGCAGGGATCTCAATCTTGTCCCCCGGGGAGGCTTCCTTTTCTCCCATTTCACCGCCGTTTGGCACAACGGGCTTCGGGACAGCATCTATATCAATAGACGGACCAAGATAGTGCGGCGCGGTGGCAAGCAGTTCAACATCTAACACACTGACCACCTTGGCGAATATTTCCCGCAGACTGGTTTTGATACTGTAGTTCGCTGGCACGCTCTGAGCATTGTACCCCTGCAGATCAACCCCCTTCATGCGACCGATATAGATAGCACGGGCGTTGTGAAAAGGTTGAGAGATAACGATCCCCCGGGTCTGACCAAAAATCTGTTGGAAACGCACCACCGAATCGAGGGTACGCAGCCCCGCGTAATCAGAAATGATATCCTCCGCCGGAACCCCCCGGGCGACGAGGTCCGCCTTCATATCTCTCGGTTCATTATAATGAATGGTGCGATTGGCACCGGAGACAATAATCTTCTCCACCTTTCCCGCACGGTAGAGTTGCTCCGCCGCGTCGATACGGTAGCGATAGTAAAGATTCTCCCCTCCTCCCACCCGCCATTTGGTCGTCCCAAGCAACAGCGCGGCATGCTCCGGCTGCAGCTCCTCAAGCACGCCGGTACTGTACCTGCTGAAACTGGCCACATAACGGTTGAGCACAAACAATCCGACGCCGGTCAGCACAAGCAGAAAAAGGAGTATGTAGAGTCCTTTTCGCATGATCACTCTCCCGCCATAAATCACAAAAGGGGAACGACCGCAGCCGCTCCCCTCTGGTGTTACATCATGTTGTAAATAAGGGTTCAGGCAACCTGTTCCCGACGGGCTGCGGCCAATTTAAAGCGCACCGCATCATACCCTTTTCCCTCCTCTGCACGGGAAAAAATCTTAGAGGCCCAGCCTGTATCGTGAAAACGTTCAATCACGCTCTCCCCGAGATAAAACAGGTCAGAAGCACTCCCCAGCTGTGTTTCCACCGTCTGGTACAGCTGTTTGAGAACCTGAGAGTCTCCCAGTTGTCGCAAGACCACGGTGAAGAGATTTTCCGCACTGAACTGATCGCTGCAGTTGGCAGCAACCTCGCCGTAGATCTCTGCGGCCCATGAGGTATCGTGAAGATCCCGCAGAACATTCCCTGCCACGATCAGTTTTGTGAGGTCATCCTTACAGCAGGCCTGCGCCTCTTTGTAGAGGGAGCGAACCCAATCTTTATCACCGAGCACGCTGCACACTGCAGCTCCGACTTTGAGATACCCTGCGGCATCAGCAACCTCTTTTTCAAGGCTGGTGAAAATGTCTCTGGTCTTAACCTCATCTCCAATTTTCTCTTTGAGCGCGGCGGCGATATTTTTTTTGCTGACAAAATCATCAGCCTTCTGCAGCAGATCCTCATAGACCTTTTCACCCCACTCACGATCACCAAGGTCATCGACAATCGCTTCAGCCAGTTCCATCCCTTCGCCAAAAAAATGAGTGGTTTTCGCTGAATTGGCCAGCATCTTGCGGGCATAGGGTTTGTCACCGGTAGCAGTCATCACCTCTTTTGCCAGTTTACGCAGGGCAGCGGCACTTTCCGCCTCACCCTCTTTCTTGATGAGCTCTTCATAAAGAGGACCATTGGCAGCCCGTTTCTCTTTCTGCAGGGCAATATCTCCCTTCCATTGCTGGTCAGAGGCGTATTTGAGGATTGCATCCGCAACCTTTTCAAATTCGGCGTTGTTCTTCACCGCACTCTCAGCCTGCTTAAGCACCGCTACAGCCCCATCGAGATCACCGAGTTCATCGGCCATTCTGGTGGCAACAATGACAATCTTGCCAGCGTTTTTTTCATAGCTGACGGCTTTTTGATAAATAGCGGCCATCATCGCTTTGTCGCCGAGGCTCTCCTGCACAAAACCGGCAAGTTTGGTGAGATCATCACCGGAAGTGAGCATCTCTTGAGCCTTGTTAAAGAGAACTTTTGCGTACTCTTTATCTCCAAGAGTGGTGGCAGCAGCTTTAGCCAGTCCGCCCATATCAAGACCGGAGGGAATCTTCTCTTCAGCCTCTTTGAAAAGTTGAATGCCGAGATCACTTTTCGGAAAGAGATCCGCAGCAGCGGCCGCGATGGCGGCGAAATCATCTCCTGTCTTACACACATTTACTGCAGAGGAAAGCACATCCTGAGCACCTGCCTCATCTCCAAAATCTTTAGCAAGCCCCTTCGCCAGTTCGGCGAAGTCGGCCGGAGTCTTGCATTGCTCTTTACCTCTGGCAGAAATCTGTGCGGCAAGCTCCTTGTCACCAAGGGAATCGTTAATTTTCTGAGCGAGAGCGAGGAACTGCGCGGCCTTCTGCACCTTGTCTGCCGCACCTGCAAAAAGCTCCCGGGCTGTATCTTTGTCACCATCCGCAGCGCAGGCCTCAGCCATGGCAACCATGTCATCAGCGGAGGTGCAGGCCTCTTTGGCCTTTGCGAAATATTCTGCGCCTCTGGCATCGTCGCCGAGAATCTTCTTCGCGCCAATTGACATTGCAAGAAAATCCTGCGCGGAACCTGCCCAGTCAGCGCCCTCTTCATACACTTCTTCCGCCCACTCTTTCTCACCGATCTCAAAAGCTCCAAGGGCAACCTTTACGTAATCCGGAGTCTCCTGACAGTCGTCATACAGTTCTTCAAGTTCTTCTTTCGTGGCCATTCTTGCTACCTCGCTATTGAATTAAACTGCTCGCCGCCGTCCGGAACAAATGAACGGCCCTTCATTTCTATCACCCTTCTGATTAGAATAACGACCAAACTTTGTCAATACTTCAACGGAAAATAGTACATATATTAACCATTTTACCACGTTATTTGCAGCATGTTTTCTGTTCAAGCAATTCGGGATAGTGTATGATCTCTGCCATGAACAAACTCGTCAGTCATCTCTTCTCATTTCAGTTTCGCATCTTCATCGCCATAACCCTCATTTCGACGATTTTCGTCACCGCTGCCGGCTGGGTGGGCTACCACCAGGCGCACCAGGTGGTCATGGCACAGCTGGGAATGCACGCTGCGGATGTCGGCACAAGACTCACTGCAACTCTTGAAACTCCACCCGCCACAGGACCGGATCATTTTTTCCCCCGGGGAGAAAAAATTGTCGCTGCTGTCCTCAGCAGGGAAAGAAAAACTACAACCGTCATTAACACGCAGAGTCCCCCAAAACAACCCGCAGAGGACCTGCTGCTTATCGCTTTCACCCAACTTGAAACCTCTGGACGTAACCAGGACGTAATAACCTTTGCCCACCGTAAATGGTTCACCTTCCGGCAGCCCCTCTCCGGTGACCGGCTCATCATCGCCGCCTTTCCTGCCGAGAAGTGGTTCGAGCAGCTCCTGGTAATCCAGAAGACCACCATCAGTTTCATCCTCGCCGTCCTTCTTCTTACTGCCCTGCTCAGCATGCTGCTCGCCCGCAGTATCATGAAGCCACTGCTCACCCTGCGTAAAGGAATTGACCGTATCGGCATCGGCGACCTCTCCTACAGAGTTGATATCCATCAACCGGATATCGCCCGCGACCTTGCCCTCTCCTTCAACAAGATGGCGAACTCTCTCGAGAAGAGCCTCATTGAGGTAAAAAACACCCATGCCGAGCTGCAGGAGAAAGAGAAACTCGCCGCCGTCGGCAAGATGACCGCCGGAATTGCCCACGAGATCAAGAATCCCCTCGGTATTATCCTCGGTTCCACTCAGGTCGTGCTCGACACAAAGCGCCCATGGGCGATGCGGGAAAAAGCCGCCAGTTTCATCATGGATGAGGTCGTACGACTCGACAACACCCTCAAGGCCTTCCTTGATTTCGCCCGCCCCGCCACCCCGATCCTCACCGAGATCAATCTCGGCGAGGTCTTTGAGGAGACGCTGACCGCCATTGAGGAGCGTTATCGGGAGGAGGGGTATACCATCCACCGCAACTTTCAGCGCAATCTCCCCCTGATGGAAGCCGATCCCGGCCAGATACGGCAGATTCTGATGAATATTCTCCTCAACGCCTTCACCGCCATGCCGAATGGCGGCACAGTGAACATTACCATCCGCTCGGAGAAGGAACCGGAGATGGACCTCGGCGACACCGGTCGCCACGGCGACAAGCGCTTTATCTCCACCCGAAATCCCTTCACTGTAGCCCGCGACTGGCTGATCATCAATATTAGTGACGTCGGCCACGGCATGAAGCCGGAGATGATGAAAAAGATACTCGACCCCTTCGTCTCCTTTTCCGACGACGGCATCGGCCTCGGACTCTCTATCGTCTCTCAGCTCGTCAAGTTGCATCGCGGCCACATGAAAATCAACAGTGAGCCCGGCAGCGGAACCACCTTTACCCTCTATTTTCCGTGCATCCTCAAAGAGGCGGAACAGATCATCAATACTTGAGGAATCATGTCTAACTTACTCCTTGTGGAAGACGAACCCCGCATGCGGGAGGTGATCAAAATGCTCCTCTCCGATCTTCCTCTCACCATTTTCGAAGCCAGTGACGGTCAGGAGGCACTGGATATCTTTTCCTCAGAGACGGTGCAGATGGTGATTACCGACCTCAAACTGCCAAAGATCGGCGGCATGCAGGTGCTGAAGACCATCAAAGAACAGCGTCCGGATGTCCCGGTAGTGGTAGTAACCGCCTTTGGTTCCATCGACAACGCCGTTGAGGCTATCCACGAAGGCGCCTACGACTACGTTACCAAGCCTTTCACCGAAGACAAGCTGCGCTCCTGTGTCGAGAAGGCGCTTCAGGTCTCGCGCCTCACCTCCGAGGTGCAGTATCTGCGCAAGGAGATCGCCGGCAAATACACTTTTGACAACATCATCGGCAACTCCGAGGAGATCTGCGAAATTCTCCGCCTTGCGGGTGAGGTAAGTAAAACCGACACCACGGTTCTGCTGCGCGGCGAATCCGGCACCGGCAAGGAACTCCTCAGCCGGGCAACCCATCTCAACAGCCCGCGGGCCGCCCTGCCCTTTCTCCCGGTCAACTGCGCAGCCATCCCCGCCACCCTGCTTGAAGCGGAACTCTTCGGCTATGAAAAAGGAGCCTTCACCGGGGCTGCCCAGCAGAAGAAAGGCAAGTTTGAGCTCGCCTCCGGCGGCACCCTGTTTCTTGATGAGATCGGCGACATGGAGCTGGACGTACAGTCCAAGTTTCTGCGGGTACTGGAGTCAAAGAATATCGAACGCCTCGGCGGCACGCGCATCATCCCCATTGATGTACGCATCATCGCCGCTACCAACAAAGACCTTGAAGCAATGGTGACCGGGGGAAGCTTTCGTGAAGACCTCTACTACCGTCTCAGCGTCTTCCCCATCCACATTCCGCCGCTGCGCGAACGCCGTGACGACATAGAACAGCTCTGCAACTATTTTATCAAGGAATTTAGCGAGGCCTTCGGCCGTCGGCCACCCGTTTTCTCCGAAAGAGTGCTGGAACTCTTCCAGAGTCACCCGTGGAACGGCAACATCCGGGAACTGCGCAACGTGCTGGAGCGGGCAATGATTCTCAGCAAAGGCGACCGTATCACCACCGCCCATGTCATTCTCAGCGGCGGCCCGGTGGCAAAGCCGGTCGATACTATGGGGGCACAGCAAATGGTGGAGCAACTGGTACGCCGTCACCGTGTCGGACTTGAAGAACTCGAGAAACGCTACATCCAGTTTGCCATGGAAGAGTCTGGCCATAATGTCTCCCGGGCCGCCCGCCTGCTCTGCCTGTCCCGCGCCACCCTGCGTTATCGCCTTGATAAGATGGATGAGAAGTAAGGTCTGAGAGGTCCCTTGAATAATCAGTCTTTCGCCCATCTTCTTCGCTACAGTCAAAATTTTATCCTCCGACAAAGCGAGGAACGAGACGTCGAGGTAAGCGCTATACTCCGATATCAAACATATACCTGTGGTAAATTTCCTCCTGTGCCTCGTATATGAACGAAATACAAGATTATTCAAGGTCCCTGAGAAAAATGTGCTGAAAAAGGGCTGGTCTCCCCTTTTCTTCTCTGGTCAATGCCCTAAAAAGCCTTATCTTCAACCATTGCTAAATACCCAGGCCCGGCGCGGCCTCTCTCCTACCCGGATTCCGCATGAAAGATTACTATGCCATTCTTGAGCTCTCCACCAGTTGCACTGAAGATGAAATTCGTCATCAATACCGCAGGCTGGCCATGCGCTGGCACCCTGATCGAAACCCCGATAATCCACGGGCAGAAGAGAAGTTCAAGGAGATCGCTGAGGCCTACGGCGTGCTCACTGACCCCAAAAAACGAGCACAGTATGACACGTTACGGCAGGGTGGTCTCGGGAACTTCAGAAATACTGAAAAAGGGAGAGAGACCGGGAGCCAGAGCGACAGTGCCGATGGATTCCGTTACAGCGAGGAAGATATCTTCCGCGATCTCTTTCGTGATCCGCAGTTTGTAAACATGTTCTCCAGCATACTGAACGATTTTCAGCGTGCCGGATACCGCTCCAGCCAGACTTTTGTCAAAAAGAGCTTTTTTTCCAATAAAGGCGGGTTGCTGCGCAACGGCGCCGCCCTCGTGGCAGCCCTTGCCGTCCCGGCGATCAAAAGTGCTGCCCGCAGCAGCCTGAAATCAAATACTGAAAAACTCAAATCCTTCGGGAAACGCCTTCACCGTAGCATTGGGAAGAAATTCTCTCAGCTCAAGGGGGTGACCGGCGATTCGCATGGCAGAGCAAACCAGCCGGGCCCCAGTGAACTTGATGTCGTCTATTACACCCCCCTTTCAGCAGAGGAACTGCGCGAAGGGAAAACCATCCAGGTACAGGTTGCAGGTGAAGAAGGTGCAAGAAAGGCGGAGACTCTGCGGGTGCACATCCCCCCTGGCAGCTCTGCGGGGAATAAACTCCGGCTTCGCGGCAAGGGACATGTGGGTGGAAAGAATGGTCGGCAGCGGGGAAACCTCTATCTTTATCTTGAGAAGGAGTAAAGTCCGCAGGACGTTTCCGGTTCGCTGCTCCCCGGCAGCCATTAGGCACACATTCTCCTGGTGTCCTGGCTGCCTTCGGAATCAGCCATGCTGAGGCTTCGTGCAGCAGCCAGGACAAATTATCCCAAAAAAGTATCAGATAAACTGCTGCATGATTCCGTCGATCAATCCGTCCATGTTTTCCGGAGTCGCCCCAACCTCACGACACCAGCGCTCCACAGGTTCGCGCAGAGCAGAGTTGTCGAGATCTGCCAGCCGGGCCATACGATGAGTCCGACGAGCCAGGGAAAAAAGCATCTGTTCATGGGCAGGAAGTTGTAGAAAAAAACGTATTGGTGCAAGAATTTTTTCACGGTCCTCTGGCAGTTGCCCATCCACCTCCTGGAAAAGATTGAGCACATGATCATAGGGGATATGGCTGGTAACACCCTCCAAATTCTCCAGAAAAAGCAATAACTCGGCAGCAGTCTCAACCTCACCCATTTTATCGAACTCTCCCCTGCGATATTCCTCCGAAAGCGGTGCCCCGGAAGGAAGTCCAAGGGTACGCAGACGAATATAATCAGGATTGATCCGACTCATCGCCTCCGCCGTATCAAGGGCATGCTCCCGCGAAAGACCGCGTCCGCCAAGGCCGGGAATATAATATTCCGAGAGCTGGATACCGGCGCCTTTCACCTTCAAACCGGCAGCGATATGGGCCGCCTTGTCAGCCCCCTTTTTCACCCGCGCAAGCACGGCATCACAGGCGGACTCCATGCCGATATGCACGCGATTCAGCCCGGCCTCAGCCATGGCCACCATATCCTCATCGGGAATCCGGGCAATGGTATTCGAGCGACCGTAGGTGGTCACCCGTTCCACATCGGGAAAGAGTGCCCGCAGGTGACGCAGCAGGCGAATCATCTCCTCCGGCTTGATTATCAGGCTGTTGGCGTCCTGAAGGAAGATGGAACGCATGCCGCCATTATAAAAATTTGCCGCAGCATACCACGCCTGCTCCTCCTCCGGGCTGCGCAGGCCAATGGAGGAGAGTGAGCGCTCCTCATTTTTCGCGCGCTGCAGTTCATCAACATAATACTTCACCGTATCCACGTCGCGCAGCACATCCTCTATCGGCCGACGGCTGAAAGTCTCTCCCTTATACAGGGAGCAGAAGGTACACTGGTTCCACGGACAGTTGCGGGTCACCCGAACCAGCAGACTCTCCGCCTCACTCGGCGGTCGGATGGGACCCGTTTCAAAGCCACAATATTTATCATTCATAAAATTCCTCTTCAGGGTACGTTACGGGGTGGGATTACTTAAAAAGACTCCAGGGTTCCCGACAACATTTTCAGAAAACTGCACAACGGTTCAAGCCTGTCCACTGCGCCGTTACGGCAACGGTTTGCATCAAGTTGCAGTTGTCAACTGAGAGGAGAATCTGCATGGACAGCCCCGCGCGCGACAAACGACTCGAAAAAACCACCCTTCTTGTTACCACCATCACCGCTTTCTTCGCTCCTTTCGCTATCACTGCCCTCAACATGGCACTGCCAGCCATGCAGAAGGAGCTGCACATTAATGCCTCCCACATCGGCTGGCTCGCCACTTCCTATCTGCTGGCCATGGCGGTCACCATCGTTCCTGGCGGCAGACTGGCCGACATCTACGGTCGAAGGCGCTTCTTCTTCCTCGGTGTACTTTGTTACACCGCCGGCTGCCTCGTCGGCCTCGTCGCCCCCTCCTTTCCAATTCTCCTCCTTTCTCAGATTCTTCAAGGGGGAGGAAACGCCCTGACCAGTGTTACCGGCGTGATTATTCTCACCTCGGTGTATCCCCCGGCCCACCGCGGCAAAGCGCTCGGCATTTATGTTGCTGCGGTCTATGTGGGCCTCGCCACCGGGCCCCTCGCTGGCGGTGCCATCAATGACCATTTCGGCTGGCGGGCAATCTTTCTCGCCATGCTCCTGCCAGCCCTGCTGCTCCTTGTAATCCGTCTCAAAGGGGAGTCATACGGCCCGAAAGGAGTCCGTTTCGATCCCGTCGGATCCTTTCTCTACATCACCTTTATTCTCTCACTCATCATTGGTGCCAGCCGTATCCTTACCCCCGCGGGAATGGGACTCTGCCTCCTCGGCGCACTGCTCTTTCTTTTTTTCATCCGTTACCAGCTCCATCACCCCTCACCCATTTTTGAGCTGCGCCTCTTTACCACCAACCGCACATTTACTTTTTCCAGCGCTGCCGCGCTGCTCAACTATTCCGCAACCTTTGCCATCACCCTGATGATGAGCCTTTATCTGCAGTATCTCCACGGCATGAGCGCAGAAAAAGCAGGAATGCTGCTCATGGTTCAACCACTCACGATGGCCCTCACTTCTCCGCTCGCAGGCCGCCTTTCGGACCGCATCGGTCCGCGCCGACCCGCCACCCTTGGCATGGTTATCACCTTCCTCGGCGTACTTTTCTTCACCCGTCTTACGGCACAGACAGATCTTTACTGGATATTGGCAAACCTTCTTTTCCTCGGCATCGGCTTCTCCCTGTTCGGTTCCCCAAATATGAGCGCTATTATGGGTTCAGTAAATAAAAGCGATTACGGACTCGCCTCACAGACAGTTGCCATCATGCGCATCTTCGGCCAGATGCTGAGCATGACGACAATGACCGTAGTCCTCACCCTCGTGATCGGCAGACAGGAGATACACCCCGCCCAGTACGGCCTCTTTCTCAAGAGTCTGCACATCGTTTACATTGTTTCATCCCTCAGCTGTCTCCTGGGAATCTTCTTTTCGTGGAATAGAGGCGGAAAGACTCAAGAGAGGCTGAGCACACAAAAGAAAACCCCGCCTTCACAAGGAAGGCGGGGTTGAGACAACAAACGAAATACAAGGTTCTTCAAGGCTCCCTTACAACGCAGGCTCTTTCATCGGTTTTTCTGACTGAGGAGCGGGCTGCTTATCAATGGTAAACTCCTTCAGACCACCGCCAAGGGCGACATAAAGTTCCACATTGTTGTTGAGAATCAACTGCCCTGTGCGAAGGACATTCTGCCGACTGGTAAAACTCTCCCTCTCTGCGTCAAGCAGAGTGAGCCCGTCAACAATTCCTTCTCGCATCTGCATGTCAACAAGATACAGACGTTTGCCCACGGCCTCATCACTTTTGATTGTTGCCTTGACCTGTTTCTCCAGGGTTTCCCGGCCAGCAAGGGCATTATCAATATCGGCAAAGGCATTCTGAATCGCTTTGGCATAAGATTCCACCGCAATCTTCTCGCTCACCGTCATCACCTCGACGTTGGCTCTCAGCTTCCCATAATTAAAGATTGGCAGATTCAGTCGCGGCCCGAAAGTCCAGGTACCGTTGTTACTGTCAAAAAGATTGTCGAGATCAGTACTCGCGTACCCGACCGATCCCACAAGGCTGATGGAAGGGAAACAGGCTGCCCTCGCAGCACCAATATTGGCATTGGCCGCCTTCAGGGCATACTCCGCCTCACGGATATCAGGACGGGCGAGCAGCACCTCGGAGGGAAGGCCGGCGACCAGGGGCTGTTCTGGAAACTGATCCCTGAGGGAAAGCGCCTTCTCCAGTTTGAGCCGGGTCACCGGTTGTCCAATAAGAGTGCTCAGGGTATTACGGGCCTGTATTGATGCCCGTTTCTGTGCCTGGTAATCAGCGCGGGCCAGCTCAATGGCAGAACGCATCCCCTGCAGAGTAGTCTCGCTGGCCGTTCCTGCGTCCACCTGCAGTTTCGTAAGATTCCAGGCATCCTCCCGTGTCTTGCGAACGTCTTCCGCCAGCACCATCAGTTTGTGAGCAATCCGCATCTCGTAATAGGCTTTAGACACGGCGGAAATAATCGACAGCTGCGCTGCGTCACGGGCCTCAAGAGTTCCCAGGTAGGCGTTGAGTTTCGCCTCACTCGCATTCTTCACCCGACTGAAAAAGTCCAGTTCGTAGGCAGTAATGTCAAGGCCTGCAGTAAAAGCATTATCCGTGGATGCGGTGCCGTAATAGGAAAGATCCTCTGCCGTACGTGCCCGCGTTGCCGAAGCCGTTCCATCCACTGCCGGCAGACGGTCACTGCGGGTAATACGATACTGCGCCCGGGCCAGTTCGGCGTTCAGGGCAGCGGTCTTCAGATCATGGTTGTTCTCCAGCGCCAGCGCGATAAGCTGCTGCAGCTGCGGATCCCTGAAGTAATCCCGCCAGCCGAGATCGCGTGCGACATGACTCCCGGCCTCCTGCTGTGCCTCAAGCGCCGTCCCAACCCAGACATCTTCCAGCGGAACATCCGGCCTCAGAAAAGAGGGTGCCAGTGAACAGCCACTTATGCCAAGGGTCACTGCGGCGGCAAGAAGAATATTTCTGCCCGTTCTTTTTTTCCCAGTCATGCATTATCTCCCTGCTGATTTCTGATGACAGTATCCATTCTCTCCTTGACTACGAGGGGTGGAACAATGCCATCTTCCCCTTCCGGTGCTGGTGAACTCTCCGCGGCAAGCAATTTCTGGAAGCCGTGTGGAGGTTCGCGATAACCAAAAATCTTTCTTATAACAATATAGAAGATCGGCACGAAAAGCACAGAGAAAATAGTCGCGGAGATCATCCCTCCCATAACCGCCGTTCCGATTGCCCGCTGACTGGCCGAACTGGCACCAGTAGCTCGAACCAGCGGCACAACCCCGGCAATGAAGGCAAAGGAGGTCATGATAATCGGCCGATAACGCAAATGAGCCGCCATCAGAACCGAAGCGACAAGGCGCTTGCCCTCCGCCTGCAGATCTTTGGCAAACTCAACAATCAAGATCGCGTTTTTCGCCGACAGACCGATAACGGTGATCAGCCCCACCTGAAAGTAAATATCGTTGGCCATGCCCCGCATCAGAACTGCAGCAACAACCCCGAGGAAACCAAAGGGGACCACCAGCAATACCGCAATTGGGATAGACCAGCTCTCATACAATGCCGCAAGACAGAGAAAAACGGAAAGCAGTGCAAACCCGTAGAGATACAAAGACATGTTCCCCGCGCGAATCTCCTCCAGAGACAACCCTGTCCAGTCAATGGCAATTCCTTTCAGGGCCTCTTGAAAAGCCGGAATATCAGTGATCCCCATGGCAGCGAGTTGCGGCTTCAATTGCGGGGCCGCAACCATCTGTGACAGGCTGTCTTTCAGCTTTTGCATCTCTGCCATCGCCTCACCGGTACTGTGTCCCGGAGTGGCCTGCCCACTCAAAGCCATGGCCGGATAGCCCTGGTAACGACGGGCCTGCATCTGGCCGTTCTTCCACTCCATGGAGATCAGTTCTGAGAGCGGAACATCCCCCCCCGTATTGGTATGAGCAGTTAATTTAAGTATATCTTCTGGCTGCATCCGAGAGGCAGCCTGCGCCATCAGCTTAACCCTCTGCATCCGATCCTTGTTCGGAAAGTCTCCGAGATAGGCAGAACCAAGCATCTGCGAGAGGGTTGAGATGATATTACTCATCGGAACGCCCTGAGCATAGGCTGCATCACGATCAATATTGAGATGAAGTATTGGCCCGTCTTCCAGCCCTTCGGGACGAACAGAGGTGACCACAGGGTTGCCCTGGGTTGCTCCAAGGAGCAGGTTCCGGGCAGCCAGTAACGTCTCATGTCCCGCAGAGGCGCGATCCTCAAGACGCATTTCAAAGCCGGAGGAGTTCCCCAGTTCAGAAATAGGCGGAGGTGAAAGGGCAAAGACAAAGGCATCACGAATACCTCCGAATTTTACCATCATCCTGGCGGCAAAAGCCGAAGCACTCTGCTCCGGGCGGGTCCGTTTACTCCAGTCTGTCAAGGGAACAAAAGCCAGTCCCATATTTTCACCCTGACCGGAGAAACTGAAACCCATGACAGCAACAATGGTCTGCGCCTCCTCCTGCTGCAGGACTATCCCTTCAATCTGTTTCATAACCTCCTGCGTCCGGCCGCGGGTTGCTCCCGACGGCAGCTGCACGTTGAGGATGATGTATCCCTGATCTTCCTGGGGCAGAAAAGAACCTGGCAGGAAGGTATAGAGCCAGACGGAAAAAGCGGTAATACCAAGGAATATAAACATCAGCCCATAGCTGAACCGCACCACCCGCCGCAGAGTACGCTCATATTTCACAGTAAGCCAGTTGAAGAAACGGTTGAACCAGCCATAAAAGCCACCGGCTTCATGTCCCTCTTTCACCGGTTTAAGGATGGTGGCACAGAGTGAGGGGGTTAAAGAGAGTGCCAGAAAAGCGGAAAAAGCAATGGCCGACATCATCACCAGCGAAAACTGGCGGTAAATATTCCCGGAGGCACCAGGGAAGAATGCCAGCGGCAAGAAGACCGAAAGAAGAACGAGGGTGATACCAACAACCGCACCGGAGATCTGATCCATACTTTTATGCGCGGCTTCTCTCGGGGTAAGCCGCTCAGTGCTCATCAGCCGCTCCACGTTCTCCACAACAACAATGGCATCATCCACCACAATACCGATAACC
>Ga0172378_10001743_pt1 | contig 20159 bp, 17 predicted proteins | sample GrowelOW332metaG_FD_119755 | JGI IMG/M metagenome (GOLD analysis project Ga0172378, IMG submission 119755) | Groundwater microbial communities from an aquifer near a municipal landfill in Southern Ontario, Canada - Pumphouse #3_1 metaG | ecosystem: Environmental > Aquatic > Deep subsurface >... | reverse complement strand
TTCCAGTGCCTTAGCCATGCGCAGGTTCATTAAGAAATCGGTAAACGTAACATTATAGGTTGTCTTTATGAGACGGCTCAGATAAAACGGACTTATGCCTATCTGGTCTGCGACACTGCTGAGCGAAATGCGTTCGCTGGCATGCGCCTTAATAAAGGTAACTGCTTTTACGGCATACGGATTCTGCGGTTCACTGCCGTCTCCGCTGTATATTTCAGCTGCATGGACAAGTGCATCTGCCAGTTCTTTTTTCCCGGTAATATTCGTATATTCTTTTCTGGTACGGAAAAGCGAAATACACAGCGATGAGGGGATATCAGGTGTATCTTTTGCTATCCGGCAGATAACCGTAAGAAAACGGTCAGGATCGGGAATATGCTGCTTTTTTTCAAGTTCGTCGATGAACCTGAGTAAATCGGAAACTGTACCGCGGCGCAGGCGGTACAGTACTTCTGTTGCCGTTTTTTCTTCCTGCGTGTCCGTTGTATTCACGGACGATTCGTGCGTGAATACATACAGACCGCCGGCAGTGACGGGCTGCAGCACTTCTATGCTTTCTTTATATGCTCTGCCCATATCGGTAAAATCTTTGTATGCGGCGCTTATTCCTATTACAAAGTCGACGCCGAAGACGGAACCGGCAGCCTGACGGAATGTTGTAAGCACGTCCCATATCCAGTCGGACGATGTACCGGGAAGAGATCCGGGGACAAAGATAAGCATATTCGTGCTCATGAGTGAAAGCGAAAGCATGTACTGGCACAGGCTGCCCATCAGCGAGGAAAGTTCTTCTTTCGAAATAACGTTCTTCCGTACGAGCGATGCGTACAGTGCTTCCGTACTGCTTGAGGGGATCATGTTCACCATATACATTCCGGAAAAAGTCAGTTTCCGCAGCTTGTAGTACGTCTGGAAACTTGAATATGCCGGTCTGTCCAGAAAAACAGAATAGAGAATTTCATTTTCCATGATAGGCAGCATCTGGCTGTCTATGTCGGCAAGCCGTTTCATATTTTCCTGTTCATTGCGCAGTTGTTTTATATCGTCGATAATCCGGCGTATCGTATCGACTGTTTTTTCCCGCTTTTCAGATTTTAATAAATAGGCGCTCACTTTTAAGTCGATTGCCTGCTGCATGTAGGAAAAATCATTGTAGGCGGTGAGCAGAATGAATTTTGTTCTGCAGTTCCTGTTCTGTAAAAACTGAATGGCGTCGATTCCGTTTATGACAGGCATAGTAATGTCGACGATTGCTATGTCGGGATTGTACTGTTCGACTATACTGATGAACTCTGCACCGTTTGCTGCGGAAGCAACAAGCTGTACGTCGTACAGTTCGGTCATTATCATAAGTTCGAGTGATTTCCGCGCAAGTCCTTCGTCGTCTGCGGTAACTAAAGTAATCATACGGCAGTCTGCTCCTGTTGCATCGGTAGTGAAAAACCAACGGTGGTTTCCTGTGCGGTGCTTTCCAGAACGGGCTGTACGTCACCGTTAAAAAAAAACGACAGCCGCTGGTAGACATTTCTGATGCCTATTCTGCTGCTTGTTCCGGTATTTCTGCATTCCTGCAGAATCCGTTCTTTTTCACGCGAATCAAAACCGCAGCCGTTGTCCTTAACGAGTATGTTCAGGCGCCCGTTTACCGTACGCACGCTGATGTTTATTCTGCCGCCGTTTACGGTATCTTTGAGTCCGTGTGTGATTGAATTTTCCACAAGCGGCTGAAGTATCATGGCCGGTATGCGGATCCGCAGTGTATCGTCGTCTACGTCAAAGGAAAATGCGATACGTTCTCCGAACCGCCTGGTCTGCAGCAGTACATAGTTTTTAATATTTTCCGTTTCGTCACCGAGCAGAACAGGCACCGACAGGTTTGCTAAATTATATTCCAGCAGGTCTGCGGTGGCTTCTATAAGGTCATACGTATTCGGTGCCTTTTCCATAGCGGCCGTCGATTTTATCATGTTCAGCGTATTAAACAGAAAATGCGGATTTATCCGGGACTGCAGCAGCTGAAGACGGCTGTTCTGGAGTGCGCCGTTTGTTGCCAGCTGTTCTATCTGCGCGTTTTTTAACATATCGCGCACTTTTGAATTTTCCTGGATTTCCTGAAGCTGGTTCTGTATTGTTTTTACCATTTCATTGAACACGAAAGAAAACAGCGCAAGTTCGTCGTTAGACTCGATTGCCACGTTCCCCTGAAAATACGGATTTTCCTTGATTTTACCGGCGAAAACCGTGAGTTTTTTCAGCTGTCCTGCCGTCTTTGATATTGACTGTACGTAGAAAAAGGAAATGCAGAGCGCAATGAGGAAAAGTACCGCGATGATGCACCAGCTGCGTAAATTCTGCCGTTCGATTGCCGCTTCCTTTTCACGGATCATCATAACCTCTTCGGAGAATACGGTTTTAAAATTGGTATCGATGTAGGAAATCGTGTACTGAGCTTCCTTGAATTTATTCAGCAGGATCTGTGTATTTGAATCATCGGAAACGTCTGTTTCCCCGTTTTTTGTTTTTTCCAGCAGTGCGGACAGATCTTCACACTGGTCAAGGAAGGTGTCCACGAGACTGCAGTAATCAACAACGGAACGTGATGCCCGGAATGTGCGCTGATATCTGAAGATTACGTTTTTACGGCGGGCCTCGTCTATTTCCGTCTGGATTCCGTCCATCTTATCAAACCGCTGGTACATGTATCCCAGAGACAGTCTGCTGTTTATGGAATCAAGCTTCTGGGAAAAATCATTCAGATTGATCTGAGAGTCGATGAGTTCCTGATATTCGTGATAGATCTTTTTTCCGTTGCTCAGGGTGAGCGCAATAGTGACTGACAGTAAAACGATGGCTATAAGACTGATGAATGATTTCTGAACCATCGTGATATGCTTCTTACTTCTGGGAAGCCGCATCTTTATACTCCACGGGTGTTATAAGACGGTCGGAAGAAAACCTTCCTTTTTTTCTGAAATCATTCAGCTCTCGTATTGCATAATAGCCTATATTGAATTTCTGCTGGACAATCAGTCCGCAGTAGTAGTGTTCCTTTAATGCAAGAAGCCCTTCCTGTGAATCGTCGAACGCGATGATTTTTAACCGCGGCTGCTGTTTAATAACCGGATAAATAGCCATGCCGCCCGTTCCTTCAAGACATATCACTGTATTGATTTTACTGTTCTGTACGTATTTTTTGTAAATATCCTGTATGCGGAGATAGTCGAAATGGTCATACTGGATTTCTTCTATTTTCATAGAGGGATGCTGGTTCACGACCGACTTTAAACCTTCCAGCCGCATTTCCAGATTGTAATATTCGGGATCTCCGCTTATAACGCCTATGACGGCTTTTTTTCCGGACAGTTCTGCGACTTTCTGACCGATCAGTTTCCCTGCGTTAAAATTATCACTGCCGACATACAGTGAACCGGTAAAATTCCGCATCGGCGTGTCTATAAGGACAACGGTTATTCCCTTGTCTTTTGCATTCTGCAGTATATCCTGATAGCCTGTATATTCCGACCCCGGCAGCACGATGGCGTCAGCTTTTGCTGCAATGGACATGCGTATCAGATCTATCATCTGTTCGTTGTCGTAATTCAGACTGGGGTAATACACTTTTACGTCAAGATTAAAATCCGTTCCTCCCTGCTGCAATCCCTGAACGACGAACGACCAGTACGATCCGTCATCCTTATGCGGAATGATGCATGAGATTCTGTAATGGGTGAACGGGTCATCATCCGCTGCTTTTGCAGCAACTGTCTGCTTTCCTCTGCATGACACGAAGGAAAGCAGGACAATCAGTATAAAAAAAACTGTACTGTACCGGCCTGTTTTCATAGTATTCCTTTATCAGCAGTACCTTTCAGTCTGCCTTTCTGTTTTTCCTGACGTCAAGTGCTACTGCCGCTATTATGATAACGCCCTTGAAGACATTTTGCCAGTAAGAACTTATTCCAATAAACGTAAGCCCGTAACTGATGACGTTAAAAATAAGGACACCAACGACGACACCGGGAACTGATCCCAGACCGCCTGACAGGGAACAGCCGCCGACGACACAGGAAGCAATGGCGTCCATTTCATATCCTGCTCCGTAGTTGCTTGTAGCACTGCCAGTACGTGCGGCTTCAAGAACACCGCCAAGACCGTAAAGTGCACCTGCAGCTGAATACGCAAGGATAAGCAGCAGGGAGACATTTATACCTGATACGCGTGAAGCTTCAATATTACCGCCGACTGCAAACAGTTCTTTGCCGAGGCATGTTTTTTTCTGGAATATATACACGATAACCGCACAGATAACTGCTATGATGATGATATTCGGTATGCCGAATGTTGAACCTCCGCCGAGACTTGAAAAGCTCTTTGTAAAACCGCCGAGCGGCTGGGAATTGTTCGGCGGAAGATTAAAATACAGGCAGTTAAACCCGTATACGGCAAGAGCAATTCCCATTGTTGCAATAAACGGATTAACCTTGAGCTTTGCTACTATTATTCCGTTAAGAAAACCTGCCAGCAGTCCGGCTGCAACCGCAATCAGAACAGGAATGATAACCGGCAGCTCCGGGATGGAAGGGAAAAATTTATTATAGTAGGTGGCCGCCTGTGCCAGCGATCCCGCTATGACAGCCGCAAGTCCGACGACACGGCCGCCGCTCAGATCGGCTCCCGCAACGATCAGTATGAACATACATCCGAGTGCGATTATAAGCCGTGTAGAACTCTGCATAAGAATGTCTCTGATGACGACAAGCGACAGGAACGACGGCGATATTAATATCAGAACGACGAACATTGCCAGCAGAACTGCGTAGAGAATATTGTCAACCAGGAATTTTTTTATTGTATTTTGTTTTATAGTCATTAGTAATCCTCCTTTATGTTTCAAATTAATAACTGCTTGCCAGCTTCATGATTTTTTCCTGGGTGGCTGACGGGCCTTCGATTATTCCGGACATGTGTCCTTCGCACATTACCATAATTCTGTCCGACATACCCATGAGCTCGGGCATTTCACTGCTGATCATGATGATGCACTTTCCCCGTTCAGTTAATTTCCGCATGATCGTATAGATTTCATATTTTGCACCTACATCTATACCTCGGGTCGGTTCGTCAAGAATAAGAATTTCCGGATCTGTCATGAGCCATCTTCCCAGAAGTACTTTCTGCTGGTTGCCGCCCGAAAGTACGCTGATACGTGTATCAAGTGTCGCCGTTTTTACCGACAGTTCATCCGAATATTTCCTGCAGTCTTTTCTCCTGCGCGTATCGTTCAGAAAGAGAACTCCTGACCGGTACCGCGGAATACTGTACCGCTGGTTTACGATGAGCATATTGTCCACAATGGAAAGTTTTCCGAGTATGCCGGTACGCGCTCTGTCTTCCGTAAGAAGTCCGATACCGTTCTTTATGGAATCTCCCGGAGATTTTATTTTTACCTGCCGGCCGTCTATTTCTATACTGCCGCTTTGTACCGGTCGAAGACCGAAAACTGATTCAATAAGTTCTGTCCGCTGGGCGCCTACCAGTCCGCCTATGCCGAATATTTCTCCCTGCCGCACTTCGAATGAAATATCATGAAACGAATGCGGATTGGCAGATTCAAGACGGGAAACTTTGAGCATTACTTTTCCCGGTTTGATTTCTGGCTGTTTGGTCGGAAAACGTTCCACCATTTCCCGTCCTACCATATTTTTTATAAGAAAATTTTCATCAATGTCTTTCGTGGAATATGTCCCGACAAGTTTTCCGTCACGGAGGATGGTGATTTTGTCGGAAATCTTCATTACTTCTTCAATTTTATGTGATATATATAAAATAGAAACACCTTTTTCTTTAAGCATTCCTATAATGGAAAACAGGATCGCTGTTTCTTTTTCAGTGAGAGACGAAGTAGGTTCGTCCATGATGATTATTTTTGAGTTGTAGGAAACGGCACGCGCTATTTCAATAAGCTGGCACGCAGCAACGCTCAGCGATTTTACCTGTGCCCGGGGATCAATGGACAGATGCAGCTCTTTGAACAGTTTGACTGTGTCTGTATACATGCGGTTTTCATCAACCCAGCGGAACAGTTTCATGTTTTTTCTGTACGGTATTCTTCCGAGCCAGATATTTTCCATGACGTTCTGAGTCGGAACATTCTGAAGTTCCTGGTGAATCATTGAGATTCCGTTTTCGAGCGCCTGCTTCGGATTTTCCAGCGGACAGACTTGTCCGTTCAATTCGATATTCCCGCTGTCGGGATGGTACAGACCGAAAATACATTTCATGAGTGTCGATTTTCCGGCACCGTTTTCTCCCATGACGGCATGGACTGTACCGGCGTCGACAGAAAATGTGACATCGTTAAGTGCACGTACACCGGGAAACGATTTGCAGATATGATTAATTTTTAACAACAGCAACGACATATGCACTCCATTTCATAAGAGGCAGGGAGGTTTAATCTTCCTCTGCCTCCTGTCTGCCATACTGTTTTAGTAAGCAGCATCCTGTATGTTGTCTTTTGTGATGGCAACATAGTTGAGCCAGATATGTTTACCGGTGACTTTCTGACCGACATTTTCAGTTGTAATCGGTTTGTTCTCGTTGAACAGTGTCAGTACTTTGTACATTGTTTTACCGAGTGTTACCGGATTATTAAGGCTTGTTGCAAGCATCGTTCCGTCCTGAATCGCCTGTACGCCGACTTTCGTTGCATCAACACCCACAACAGGAATATACGGGCCGTTTCCGAAATATCCTGCGGCTTTAAGTGCTTCGATAGCACCGAGAGCCATATCGTCGTTGTTTGCAAATACGGCATCAAGGTCTTTTCCTTTTGCTGCAAGTATGGAGGCAACCTGGTTCATTGCTTCGCCGCGCTGCCAGTTGCAGAGCATCTGCTGCAGGCAGTTTGTCTGGATGCCTTCGGCATTTACTTCTTCGATGGATTTTTCAGTGCGCATCTGTGAATCATAATTTCCCTGCATACCAACGAGCATGATATAGTCAAGTTTTCCGTTTCCGTTCCGGTCGGCTTTGGGACTGGCTTTCCAGTATTTGGATACGACTTTTCCCTGGATAGCTCCTGACTGTTCGGCCGCACTTGAAATATGATACGCCTTGTCGTACGAATTCAGTTCATCTTCCGTGGGGCTGGTACAGTTAACAAAAAGAATCGGTATGTTCCGTTCCTTAGCTTTCTGAATCATCGATGCACTGTCGTTCGGGCTGATGTTGTTAATGCAGATAAAGTCGATTTTTTTTGCCAGTACGGCATTGATATTGTTCGCCTGTGTTGCAATATCATTCTGAGAATCGGTGGCTATTACTTTTATTGTGCCTGTTTTGGCTTCCGCCGCTACGGTATTGCGCACAGCGGTAATAAACGTATCGGCAAAATTATACCAGACCATGCCTGCTACAGGCTGTTTTTTTGCCGGCCCCTTTGCAAAAATACTTGTGGTTACAAGTCCCATTACCATCATTACTGAAAGAACTTCTTTTTTCATAGTATTCTTTCCTCCTGTTTATATACGTAGTATCAGGCCGGATATGCGTTTTGAAAATAGAAGAGTTATATGAACTGATGGAGAATATTTTGCGTTATTGGTATTATTTTGCTAAGATTGCACTTTTATACACGTATACACGCAAAAAACGACTAGTTGTCAGTTTGCGCTAAAACAGTACATGGGGCGCTGTCGATACCGGCTATCTGCCAGGGAATAACCTGAACCATAGTAACCGGTGTGTCTGCATTGATTCTGCTCAGATCCATTTCTTCCACAAAAAAAATTGAACGTCCCCAGTTCTTATTCTGCTTAAAGGCAGTCTGATGTACTTTTACTGCTTCTTCCGGCCTGCCGTAGCGGGCCATGGAAACACTGTCTATTCCGACGCATCCAACAGAGGGATGTTTTTCTCTGAGATAAAGACTTGCTTCAGGAGAAAGGGCCGGGTTATGTTTAAGATATTTTTCGGTGTCGGTATTTTTGAATCCAGCAAAATCCGTATTGATAAGAATACAATCACAGTCTTCCGGTATTGCTTTTAGGTCATCCGGTGTTATTAATTCATCAGGTCCTTTAGGGCAGTTAATATAAACGGGTTTGTAAAAAACAAGATCATCTGCATTAAATTCAGAAATTGTTTTTTCACCGTCGATAAAATGAGCCGGGGCATCCACATGAGTGCCGCAATGATTTTCAATGGATATAACTGAAGTATTATAATCGCTTCCGCTGCTGATCCTGTTCCGGGGGGTGATTTTCAATCCTGACAGAACAGGATGAAATACAGTGTCTTCTGTTAAAGTATAAGATAATCGAATAAAATGACTCATAGAACAAATTTCCTTTACTAAAATTAAAGTACTATACACATTATATACAGTCTGGTAAATATTTTTTTGAAGATTATGTGCGTTTTTTTGCAAAATTATGCAGATTAATACGAATATAACGTATTTTTATTTAATTTTTGAATTGACATGATCGGGCGATAGTTTTAGTATCGGTGATAACAAAGACGTTGTCCCTTTACAGGGGCAGCGTCTTTTTTTTTAAATATTTTAATTAAAAGCAGGGCTCGTTTATGACAAAACTCACCTACAAAGAAAAATTTATTCAAATGAATAAAGAGGCAAAAGGAACCTGGATTGTCGGTTTTATTATTTGTGCATTCTGGTGGATTACCGGTTTTGGTATATACCATCTTTTTCCGGATGCAAGAATTTTTTATATGCCGGCATGGTTTATTATAAGCTGTTTCGGATCATGGATCCTTGGTATTGCACTGATATATGTGCTTTTAAAAACAGTCTTTATGGATTTTGATCTTGATGATAACTCTTCGTGCGTTGACGTTTCTCAGCGCGATTCAACTCTGAAAAATCAGAATAATTTCTAAACCTGAGGTACAGCTATGGATTTACTTTTACGATTATTACCAGTTATTATATTTTTTGCTTTTTTAATAATTCTTGGATTTTATATTCAGAATCATTCTTCCGATTCCCGTGCGGAAAATTATTCAAAGGATTATTTTATCGGAGGACGAAGTCTGGGCGGCTTTGTTCTGGCAATGACATTAGTTGCAACATACAGTTCGGTAAGTTCATTCCTGTCCGGACCGGGTGTGGCATGGAAACGGGGATTCGGCTGGGTTTACCTTGCTTCTATACAGATAGTAGCAGCATTTCTGATTCTCGGCATACTTGGGAAAAAAATGGCTGTTGTCGGCAGAAAGACTGATTCCGTTACGGTAATTGATATTATACGGCAGAGATACCAGTCGAACAGTATGGCTGTTTTTAGTGCTGTTGTTATTATTGTTTTTTTTACGACCCAGATGGTAGGTCAGTTCATCGGCGGTGCGCAGATTTTTTCTGCAGCTATCGGAATAAACTATAAAATAGGATTACTGCTTTTTGCCGTGGTTGTTATTTTTTATACCACTATTGGTGGTTTTAAAGCGGTCGCAATTACGGATACAGCCTGTGCCATTGCTATGATATTCGGAATGATTTCTCTGGCTGTCGCGATTATTTTAAAAGGAGGGGGAATCCAGAATGTTATGGCAACTCTTACAACAGTGGCGGCAGACAATACAGCTTCCGGCGCGGGACCGGATCTTATGAATCCTACCGCGAGTGGTTTAATATCGGTCCCTGCTCTTATATCGTATTGGCTTCTTGTTGGTGTCTGTACAATCGGTCTGCCGCAGTCGAGCGTCAGGTGTCTGAGTTATAAAGACAGTAAATCCGTTCATCTGGCAATGATAATCGGTACAGTCGTGGTTGGTGCAATGATGATCGGAATGCACTTACTTGGTGTGTTGTCGCGTGCAATTCTTCCTTCGGTAACAGGATCGACCGATACCGTTATTCCTACACTGATAGCTCACTACATGAACCCGGTTATATCGGGAATAACAATTGCAGGACCTTTGGCCGCAACTATGTCGACTATTTCTTCCCTTTTAATTTCCGGTTCTTCCGCGATAGTAAAAGATTTATATATTTATTCAAAGCAGTCTAAAAAGGAAGAAGTAATACAGAAAAAAGTCGGAAGGATATCTTTAGTGGTGACCGCCGTCATGGGAATATTGGCCGTTTTAATAGCTATCCGTCCGCCGGCAATTATATTCTTTATTAATATGTTTGCATTCGGCGGTCTTGAGGTTGTCTTTTTCTGGCCATTTGTTCTCGGATTTTTCTGGAAAAAGGCGAATGAGACTGGTGCTTTACTGGGATCTGTCGGAGGACTTGCCGTTTATTGTATTTTGACAAAACTTGGCGTTCAGATTTTCGGTTTGAGCAGTATTGTACCGGGGATTGTCTGCAGTTTATTATTATTCATAATCGGCTCTCTGTGGGGCAAACCGAACGATTACAAAGTAATGCAGGTGTTTTTCCCTGAACGTGCAGTGAAGGATATGTAGTACAATGGACTTTGATTTTTCGTATTTGGATATTGCGTTAATACACGGCTGTGTTGTTACTGTTGATCCGGCAGATTCTCTTGCAGAAGCTGTCGGAGTAAAAAGTAATAAAATTGTATTTGTCGGCTCAGATAAAGATATTGCTTCTTTAATAGATCCGCATACGAACGTTATAGACCTGAAAGGAAGAACGCTCATGCCGGGAATCAATGATACCCATTTTCATCCGATTTTAAATGGAATGATAGGGACTGAAATTGATTCTGCAATTATCAGCACGGGTTATAAAAATTGTAAAAGTCTGTGCGAAATGCTGGGAATTATTGAAAAGGCGGTAAAATCCAAAAAGAAGGGAGAGTGGATTTCCCTTATGGGTTATGAACCGTTGCTGTTTCCCGAAAAACGTCATCCGACACTTGAAGAATTAGATAAAATTGCTCCTGAGAATCCTGTTCACTGTATGCACGGCGGCGGTCATATATGTGTGTATAATTCCAAAGCTTTGGAATATCTGGATATTCATTCTGCAGCGGATGCGTCAAAGTATCCGCCGGGAGAAGTGGAAGTTTCCGGTGGGAAATTGACAGGCATGGTACGCGGACATACTCATTTTGGTTTATGGAAACAGGTTAATTATTCCTTTACCCAGCAGGAAAAGGCCGCAATGGCATCTCATGCCCAGCTTTTACAGGCCGGAATAACGTCCATCGGTGATATGGGTGAATGTGATGCCCCTTCATATCATATTATGCAGAACCTTTGTCGTACCGGAAAATTTAAGGTCAGAACGTCTATGGCGCTGCACAGTATTTTCGGAAAGCGGTTCTCTCTGGAAGACAATCAGAACTGGATGAATCTGGGCTTGATGACCGGCCTGGGTGACGCTCATTTCCGGATTGGACCTTGTAAATTTATGATAGATGGAGGATCGGGAGGTCCTTCATGCGCTACCCGCGAACCCTATTCTCATGATCCGGCACTTATAAGAGAGAGGGGATGGGAACGGGAAGAAGTTGCGGAGTACATAGAAAAAATTCAGAATGCCGACTGCCAGGCTACAGCACATGCGATTGGGGACCTTGCCGTGGAGTTCATGGTGGAAGGATATGAAAAGGTATTTCAAAAAGAACCTGAAAAAATCCGTCTGCTGCGGAACAGAATAGAACACTGTACTATTGTTGATCAGAATCTGATTGACCGCATGGCCCGAATGAATATTTGTCCTTCCGTGAATGCCGGTATGATACAGTTCCTTGGTGCAAATTATATGAAATTCTATGGCAGCCGTAATAAATATGTTTGTGCGCTGCGCAGTATGATTGATAAAGGTATTGTCTGTTCAATTCACAGTGATGCACCTTCCGGTCCTATCGGGTTGAATACAATTGACAGCAGCGTTAATCGTTATGACAGAAGTCAGAATATACAGTGTGATAAGACGCAGGCGGTTACCGTTCGGGAAGCAATTCGATGCGCAACATATAACGGGGCCTATGCAACGTATGAAGAAAAGATAAAGGGAAGCATTGAAAGAGGGAAACTTGCCGACATGATTATATTATCCGGTGATATTCTTAAAATTGATCCGTTCGATATTTATACATTGAAAGTTGATATGACAATGATCGACGGAGTCATTGAATATGAAAGAAAATAAGATAGTAAAAAATGTCCTGCAAAGTATCCCTGCATACCCAGGCGGCTTATAGAAGGCTGATATATATGAATATCTCGGCATGCTCCATGTCGCTTGTCCGGTATTCTTCAAAGTCACAGGTAAAGGCCCGCGGTAGTTTCATCGCCCACAACTCCTGCCAGAATGCGGCTACTGCGGTATGTGCGTTTCCTCTGACGGTAAAACGTGCATATTTACCTGCAGGCAGTTTTCTGAGTATGAGCGGGGCTGGTACTGCGGCTTCTGCCTGAACTTCGCATCCGGCGATTACCGTGTAATCGTCTTTTTCCGTTCCTGCATAATCGGTGTAGATACCGAGCGTAAACGCATTTTTTCTGCCTGTTATTGCCGGGAAGAAACCGGGGCTGAAAAATGTGCTCCACAAACCGCCGATGACAGCAGTCATGTCGGGGCTGGAATTGTTTGTCCGTGCAGCAATTCCTGCTACTGTTTTTTCGTCAAGTTCGATAATTTCATATTCCATACTGTATACCTCCGTATTTGGTGTATACAGCATACAGTACCAGTCATGACACCTGTATGTCATGTTTGGTATTTTTCTGCCATTTCCCGGAGCATTCTGCCGAACTCGGGCCGGAGTTCCTGAGGTTCCGTCAGTTCGACGGTAAAGCCGAAACTCAGGAGAAACCCGAACAGGCTGTTTTTGTCGGCAAAACCGGAATGGAACAACAGGCGTCCGTCCGGCTGTGTACTGAAGCTTTCCGGCCCGAACTGCTCGACGAGTCTCCATTTTGAAGATGCATCAAAGAGAACGGCTGCCTGAATTGTTTCGGGAAATACCGGTCCGTTGCTGTTTTCGAACGGTGGAAGCGGACGGGAGGTAAACTTTGTGCCTGTCTGCTTCAGATTCTGGATGCGGTTCAGTTTAAACAGGCGGAAGTCGTTCCGCAATGTGCAGTATCCCCACAGGTACCATGATGTCCATCTGAAGACGATGCTGTACGGTTCTACAATTCGTGAACTTTCTCTGTCGGGGGCATAATACGTAAACGAAAGCAGTTCCTCCGATTCGACTGCCGTAAGTATCTGCGAAATTTTAGGGATGAGAGAGTCTTTATACCATGATCCAAGATCAATATCTATATACTGCGGAGGCCGTTCTGACGCAGATAGTTTTCCCATGAGCTGCTGGTATTTTTTTGTGCCGCAGATACTGTCAAGACTTTTTAATCCGGTAAAGATTGCCTGCATGTCGGCTTTTGTAAGCAGCGTGCGGTCTATTTTATATCCGTCCATAATTGATACGCCGCCGTTCTGTCCTGATGCCGTATATACGGGAATGCCTGCCATGCAAAGTGTCTGTATATCCCTGCTCACCGTTCTCCGCGATACTTCAAACCGGTCAGACAGCGAGCTGATAGTGCACTTTTCCTGCTGCAGAAGCAGAGATACTATTCCGATGAGCCTGTCGACTTTCATTGTACTGGTAGTGTAACAGATGAACTGTGCCGCATACAAGAGTTTCCTGTAACGTATTATATAGACTGTTTATAAGAGAAATGCTATAAATAAGTTAAAAGCTTTGTATGTCTTTTGTACAAACGTGCAGCAGGGCATATACGTAAACGAAAACGGGAGAGAAGAATGAAAGTTGCCTGTTTCAGCGTTGCCGCAATGGATTATTTTCCGCAGCAGAATGAATATTTTGCCGGCGGCAATTCATTAAATCAAACGATACGGTTTAAACAGTCGGGACATGAAAGCGCTTTTGTGGGTGCTCTGGGGACGGATAAGGCCGGTGACAGAATCGAAGATTTATTAAGAAAATATTCTGTGGATATTTCTCATATGTACAGAATGGAGGGAAACACTGCATGTAATCAGATTATCGACGACGATAACGGAGAGCGTACCGGCGTAGCAGGTGCATGGCACAGCGGAGTATACGATACATTTGTGCTGCATGAAACGGACTGGCAGTATATTGCTGATTTTGATATCTGGGCTACACATGCAAATGGACCGAATTATGAACAGGCGCTTGTGCATAAAAGGAATACTAACTTTCTGACAGTGGATTTTCTGCATTTTAGCACATATGAATTACTTGAAAAAGGACTGGAATCCGTTGATATCGCATACTTCGGGGGAGTACGTAATCAGCTTGAAGAACTGACTGCGATATCAAAACATTACAAGGGGATAATTGTACTGACACTTGGAGCAGAGGGGAGTGTTGCCGTTAAAGACGGTGTTACATACTGGCAGAATGCGCTGCCTGTAGAAAAAGTAGTGGATACAACGGGATGCGGAGACGCTTTTCAGGCAGGTTTTTCTGCGGAATATTATTTAACGCACGATATTGAAAAATCTCTTGCAGCAGGGGCTGCTCTGGGAAGGTCAGCCGCTCTGCATTACGGCGGTGTTTCATGGCTTTGAGATTTACCGGCGGTAAAAATCAGTATGGGGACAGGAATATGAAGTTATTAAAACTGCTGATAGTGTCTGCGCTGGTTCTGCCGGCACTGTGTTCGTGCACATCTGTAAATAAGGATCTGGATGCTACATATAAACCACAGGGGACCATTACTGCCTCTGCCGGTAAGGACTGGGAATCTGTACTGTACAATACGCAGTACCGTGTGGTTAATAATGTCTGGAATAAAAAAGCCGCCACCGGCAGCCGCTTTCAAACTGTCTTTGTTGAAAATAACGGCAGTAGTACAGGTCCGGGGTGGCAGTGGGACTGGGTGAACTCTTCGGGTATGGTTGTTGCGTATCCTGAAGTAATTTATGGAGATAAACCGTGGGATCCGTTATCCGGTATTGCCAGTCCTTTTCCGTGTCAGGCAGGACTTTGTACTATTACTGCGGACTTTGATGCTTCTGTTAATGCCAGGGGTGTGTATAATATGGCTTTTTCCGTCTGGTGTGTATCAGGATTACCGGAGGGAATTGACAATATAACACATGAAATCATGATCTGGACGATGAACAGGGGAATGAAACCGGCCGGGAAAAAGTATGCTGATACTGTAATAGACGGGAAAGAATATTCTGTGTATGTAAAAGGCGGACATACTGATAACAGCGGCGGAAGTAATCACAGCTGGACGTATATTGCATTTGAAGCGAAGCAGGATATAACAAGCGGTCCTTTTCCTGTCAGCAGATTTACGGACTATCTGATAAGTCAGAATCTGCTTGACCGTACCAGTTATATTACAAGTGTTGAACTTGGTAACGAAATTGTATCCGGTACCGGTTGTACAGAGATACAGAATTATGCAGTTTCCGTAGATACGCGTACGGAATAGTCCTGTATTTTCTGTTTATCAGTACAGCTGCAGAAAATGTTTGACTTATTTAACAGAATTATGCAAATTTAAAGTATAAAGACGGAGGTTAAAAATGGTTATTGCAAAGACATTTGATAGTGCACTGAAACAACGCAGGTCTTTTTATGCTATAAGTAAAGACTCTGTTATCAGTGATGTTGAAATACAGTCGCTTATAACCGACGCAGTAAAATACACACCGTCGGCATTTAATTCACAGAGTGCAAGAGTTATCGTGCTGTTTGGAGCTCAGCATGACAGGTTATGGGATATAACGAAAGAAACACTCCGGCCGCTTGTTCCTGCAGATAAATTCTCTTCTACGGAAGAAAAAGTTGATGGCTTTAAAAACGGTTACGGGACGGTGCTCTTCTTTGAGGATCAGGATACGGTTGCAGGTCTGCAGACGGCCTATCCTCTGTATAAAGATAATTTTCCTGTCTGGTCGCTTGAGTCGTCCGGTATGCTGCAGTCGAATGTGTGGATGATGCTTGAGGCTGCCGGATTCGGAGTAAATCTTCAGCATTACAATCCGCTGATAGACGGGAAAGTACGCGAAACATGGAACGTGCCTTCAGGGTGGAAACTTCTTGCGGAGATGCCTTTTGGAAAACCGCTTGCAGAACCTGACAGGAAAGATTTTCTTCCGGTAGAAGACCGGCTCAAAATCTATAAATAGTCGTTTTCTGTGTATATAAGGGATAACACCAGCTTTGACGTTCTGTGTTGTGGCTGGTGTTTATTTTTTATATTAGATTTTATACTGTTCAGTTAAAAATCCCCCGCTGTTCGAATCCTCCGGGATGGCCTTCCAGTAAAATAACAGCTCCGTTTTTTTCTGTTATGCGGACAGACAGGGACGCATTAATGCTTTCTTTTACGATCTGACTCATAGCGCCTTTTGCAGGGGCCTTCAGTATGCCTCCGCTGCTGCTTTTAACATGGCAGTCGATTCGTTCATGCCCGTCGGTGAGCATAACGGTGCCTTCTCCGGTACCGGGAAAAACGCAGCTTTGTATTGTCCATTTATTCCATGTGCCGAATGTACGGACCTTTTTACCTGTCTGCAGAAAGCCCAGGAATCCCAGAATACCTTTTCCTGCAAAGAGACCTATGGGAACCCGCGCAACAGCCATCATAAAAGAAGTTTCCTGTTCATCAAAATTGTTGCACTGTATCCATATATAGGAGGATGGAAAATTCCATCCCCAGTCTTTTTCGATATAACCGGAACCTTCGGTAAAATCAAGGGAATTTCCATTTATTTGCAGCGTTCCCGAGACAGTATGATTCATAGAAAGTACATCATGCCTGCATTCCAGCCTGGGGATGAATGAAAACCATCCCATAATGCCAGGATGTGCCGGAGTACGCGGATAACACTGCATTCCTGAATAATGTAGTGTTCCGGTGATTTTCAAATCACTTTCATCAATATTGATAGAACATCCGTCCAGAGAAAAAGTAGAAGTCCCTGCAGAAACAAAAAATATATCGCGGTTCCACTGAAATGTTTCCAGTGGATATTTTATATACCATGTCTTACCGCTGATTCCGTCAATAACCTGTATAAAACAGCACCTGTCATCAGGAGTCAGGGAAACTCCCGGAATGAAGGAAAGAACACACGATTTGTCTTTTGATACATGCTTAAGGTACCATCCTTCAAAATACGTTCGTTTGTGAAGATTTCCCTGGAAGGGCATAGGATTCAATATGGTCTGCATAATCTGAATATATACTATATTTTTGTTTTATGCCATGCAGAAAAACGGAACAGGGCGGTACCCGTCTCATTTTAAGATGGGTACCGCCCCTGCTGTTTGAATATGATTTGCTTTTTTTGTTTAGTTGCTTGTGTACAGCTGTTTGTACGGATTATTGCTGTCGGGCGTCAGTATTGCAAATGTGGATGCAAGAATTGATTCTTTATTTACATCGCTGAAATACTCGCAGAATTTGGTGATATGTGATTTTATTTCGGGAATTTCCGTACCCTTTTTCATAGCAACATGAATCTGCTTCGGAAGATCGGGCGCCTTGTCTGTGCGCAGATAGATCGCACCACCGTGCATTCCGGTACCAACAAATGCGCCGGTAATTTCGCGGGCCATCGGAGCTCCTGCCGTTACTTCACCGTTGATTGTGACGGGCGGTTCAAGGTCGAGAACGATGATCGTACCACCGGCCTGATATTCACCAAGAAAACTGCCTGCCTTGCCGCCGATTATAACGAGCGGCTGCTGCGTTTTATAAGCCTTCATATGGATGCCTGCACGGTATCCCGTATTTCCGCGGATATAGATTGCCCCGCCTCTCATGGCGTACCCTGTTGCATCCCCGGCGTTTCCGTGTACGACTATTTCACCTGTATTCATGGTGTCGCCTGTTGCATCCTGAACGTTCCCTTCGACGGTAATCGTTGATCCGTCAAGGTATGCACCGAGTGCGTTTCCGGGGGTACCGTCAATGTCGATTCTGCGTCCGGCAAGTCCTGCCGCTATATACCGCTGTCCGATTGCATGTGAGATTCTTACATGTTTCTCTCCCGAATCCCGGATTTGTTTATTAAGAACGTCGAATGTCAGTTCCGGCGTAGCGTCAATCTTTAACATATTCAACCTCCAGTCCGTCCGCAGCTTTTTTTGTGCGGCTTATGAAAATCCACCCTGCCGGACAGGGATGTCCGGCCTTGGTGAAGCGGGAATCCTGACTCGTTGCACGAGCCGGGATTCCCGCGGAGCTCCAAAAACAAGGATGTTTTTGGAGCGGCCTATTGTATCGCAAAGTTCCAGCTTGTTGCGGGAACGTCGTCTTTTGCAGAAAGAATTTTGTCGCGTTTCTGCCTGCTGAATGCAAGCAGCTGCGGCTCGTCTTTTATTGCATCAAAATCTATAGAAGAAAGTGGAATTTTATCCCGTACGATCGACGTATAAATTCCGGAACGTTTTACATCACCTATGATGATGAAACCTTTAAGCAGGTCGTTGTCGATCCAGAATTTCCTGTATTCAGAGGGTGAGGCCGGAATGTTGCCGCGTGCTTTGACTGCCGGTTTCCCTGCATCAATACATTTGCCGATATAACTTCCGGCGCTTACCATATGCAGACCGAAGAATCCTGCAGAGTTAAGCGGCAGCGCTGTTGTATACGGTTTTGTTCCGCCCGCCATATTGATGCCGGCACTTTCTCCCTGCATGTATGCATTGGGAAGAATCGCAAGAATACGGTTTGTGCCGGCAGAGATATCGTAACTGAGCGTGCAGTCGCCCGCTGCCCATACATCGGGAAGGGTTGTTCTGCAGTTTTCGTCTATTGCTATGCCTTTTTCAATTTTTCCGCCTGCACCTTCTATGAGCTGCGTGTTCGGGCGGACGCCGACTGCACAGACAAGAACATCAAATTCGACTGTTTTTCCGTTATTGGTGAGAGCTGTTCCGCCGAGTGGTGATTTACCGGCATCCGGTTTTGTTCCCTTTGGAAAATTCGGTGTGAACTGTTTTACGCTGTCTCCCAGAATAAAATGAACGTTATGTTCCTCCATTTTACTCTGAATAATGCTTGAGCCTGCTTCTTCAAGGTTTGTAGGAAGGCAGCGGGGTGCCATTTCGACGATAGTAACATCGGCGACGCGGTCTGCAATCCCTTCCGCACATTTCATGCCGATAAGACCGGCTCCTATTATTAAGACATGCGATTTTCTGCTGATTGCTTTTTCAATAGCTTTTGCACTGTCGAGCGTAAGAAAGGTGAAATATCCGGGCATTGTATCAAGTCCGCCCATCGGTGGAACGAACGGACGTGATCCTGTTGCATTAAGGAGTTTTTCGTAACTTATCGTTGATCCGTCTGCAAGTTTGACTGTTTTTTTCTGGGCATCAAGTGCGACAGCTTCCGTTGAGGGACGGAAATCAACGTTGTTTATTTTATAGAAATTATGAGAACGAAGCTGCATGTGTTTTTCCGTTGTAAGTCCTTCAAGCAGATAGGAAATAAGCGGACGTGAATATGCAGGATATTTTTCCGTAGACAGGACAATTACTGAACCGTCTTTATCAAGTGTGCGTATTCCTTCAATGCATCCGACAGCGGCTGTTGAATTTCCGATAATTACATATTTAGCTGAATCGCTCATTCTGCACCTCCTTCGTCTTCCATGACGGCCGCTTCTTCCGCAGACGGAACTCCGCGGTCTTCAAATACGATAGCACGGTTAGGACATCCGGCAACGCATGCGGGCTGGCCGCTTTCATTTTTTGTGCACAGCTCACATTTCTGGATAACGTTTCCTTCTTCCGACGGCATGATGCAGCCATACGGGCAGGAAAGAATACATGTATAGCAGCCGACGCATTTTTCCTTGTCGGAACAGATAACACCGTCTTCAAGGTGAAGGGCGCCTGTGATGCACGCTTTTACGCACAGCGGTTCTTCACAGTGCCGGCAGGAAACGGCATAACTGACAGCTTTGCTGTTCTCGTCTGTGCCTATTTCCACCTGAATGCGCGGATAGATTTTTTTACCCTTAAGCGCTTTTACCATATCCTTCATACCGGAATTGGCAAATGCACAGTTATATTCACAGAGATGGCATGCAAGACACCATTCTTCATTTACATATACTCTTTTCACTTTATAACCTCCACGTGCCGGACGGGAAAGCCCGCCCCCCTGACTAATAAAGACCACCGTCCCGGACAGGACATCCGGCTGTCGTAAGACTCCCGTGCCGGACAAGGATGTCCGGC
>Ga0172378_10001739_pt1 | contig 20172 bp, 12 predicted proteins | sample GrowelOW332metaG_FD_119755 | JGI IMG/M metagenome (GOLD analysis project Ga0172378, IMG submission 119755) | Groundwater microbial communities from an aquifer near a municipal landfill in Southern Ontario, Canada - Pumphouse #3_1 metaG | ecosystem: Environmental > Aquatic > Deep subsurface >... | reverse complement strand
CTTTTCTTTGTCCGCCGTAATGCCGACAGCACAGTTGTTGTTGAACGATACCATTACTTCCGCAAGAAGCCGTACCGACTGAAGGAAGTTGTAGGCGATGACGGGCATGAACACGTTGAGTTCAAAGTTGCCCTGACTTGCTCCCATACCGACTGCAACGTCGTTTCCCATTACCTGGACGGCAACCATAGTCATGGCTTCACACTGTGTCGGATTGACTTTTCCAGGCATGATTGACGACCCTGGTTCATTTTCCGGAATGTGAATTTCACCGAGTCCGTCGCGTGGTCCGGAAGCCAGCCAGCGTACGTCGTTCGCAATCTTCATAAGGTCGGCGGCGAGTGCTTTCAGTGCGCCGTGGGCAAAAACTATCTCATCTTTACTTGTAAGTGCGTGGAACTTATTCGGTGCGGTGATGAAGTCTTTTCCGGTAAGTTTCGACACTTCTGCAGCGACTTTTTCATCAAACCCCTTGGGGGCATTGAGTCCCGTCCCGACCGCCGTACCCCCGAGTGCAAGCTGTTTTAATTCGGGAAGCGACAGATTGAGCATTTCTTTGTCTTTTTCAAGAGATGAACGCCAGCCGCTTATTTCCTGACTGAACTGAATCGGTACAGCATCCTGCAGGTGCGTGCGTCCGCTTTTTACGATTCCTTCGTTAGCCTGTTCAAGCTTTTTGAAAGTACCGGCAAGAAGATCAATTGCGGGAAAAAGTTTGTCTTCAATTTCTACGACTGCAGCAATGTGCATGGCTGTGGGGAACGTATCGTTGCTTGACTGGCTCATGTTAATGTCGTCATTCGGGTGGCAGAGTTTTTTTCCTGCTATTTCGTTTGCACGGTTCGCAATGACTTCGTTTGCATTCATGTTCGACTGCGTTCCGCTTCCTGTCTGCCAGACAACAAGGGGAAAGTGATCGTTCAGGCTGCCGCTGATTACTTCGTCGCAGGATTTTGCAATGCATGAAAGCTTTTCTACAGTCATTTTCTCAGGTTTAAGAGCATTGTTTGCCTGTGCTGCAGCCTTTTTAAGATAGCCGAATGCTTTTGTGATTTCGCGGGGCATTGTTTCAATACCCACGCCGATCCTGAAGTTTTCGTGGCTGCGTTCAGTCTGGGCACCCCAGTATTTGTCCGCAGGAACTTTCACTTCACCCATCGAGTCGTGTTCGATTCTGAAGTTATCCATTACGGTTACTCCGTTATAAATGTTGAGAAGGGTTGCCTGTCATCCGCTGTCCTGGATGAGCAGCGGACAGCAGACACTATCTAGAATTTAAGCTGTTTGATGACGTCTTTGAGGCAGTCGGCGCTGTGACGCAGTTGAACAATTTCAGCATCAGTGAGCGGGGCAACGAGACGGCCTTTCAGGCCTGTCTGGCCCACGACTGAAAGTGTCGAAAGACAGACGTCCTTGATCCCGTATTCACCGTTTATTAAAGAAGAAACTGTAAGCGTTGTGTCCATGGCATCGCTGATGCAGTCGATTATATGTGCGACAGATACGGCAACGGCATAGAATGTTGCGCCTTTGCGCTCAATAATTTTTCCGCCTGATTTACGGATATATGTTTCGACTTCATCGTGTACGAGCGGCGGAACAAGTTTATCCGCGTCTTCAATACAGGATTTATATTCGTCGACGGGAATAGTTGCAATGTTTGCAAGTGACCACGGAACAAAAGAGGAATCACCGTGTTCACCGAAAACGTATGCGTGCACATTCTGCTGTGCTATATGGTAATATTCTGCTATGCGTGCGCGGAGACGGGCAGTATCAAGAATCGTTCCTGAACCGAATATCTGATTTGCCGGCAGCCCTGAGGTTTTGTAGAACTGATAAGTAAGAATATCTACCGGATTTGCAACGAATACGTAAATTGCATTCGGCGCGTTCTTTGTGATTTCCGGAATAATACTCTTCATGATGTTTACATTTGTCTGTGCAAGATCAAGCCGCGACTGTCCCGGTTTACGTGCAACCCCTGACGTGATAACGACGATGTCGGAATCTTTTGCATCCGCATATGTACCGGCGTAAATATTGACAGGATCACAAAACGGTGTTCCCTGTCTGATATCAAGAGCCTCTCCCAGCGCTTTCTGTGTATTGATGTCGATCATCACGATTTCAGAAGCGATTCCTTTTACAGTAAGCGTATATGCAATCGTTGAACCGACTGATCCCGCTCCGATAATGGTTACTTTGTATGCCATTGTAATCCTCCGCTAACATAGCTACTTTGCTTAAGCAAGTCTTGTATGGGGATTTTGTTTTATAAAAAAATCCCTGTCGTACCAACGGTACCATTTCATAATATAGAACATCGCAGGATTTATGGGAATAGGTTTTATGAGTTTTTTCTCTATTGTCCGAGTAGTCAGGCAATAGAGAAAAGGTAAATTGTGTTTACTGTTTTTTATTTGCAGGCGTCAAGACCTGCAATCTGTTGTTCTATAAGTGATGTTTCGTTTTTAAGATTTTTTGCTGCATCAGAAACGGCCGTCATCTGATCCTTCATATGTACAATCGATTCAAGAAGTTTTGCACTTCCGTTGTTCTGCTCTGAAACAGCTTCTTTTACAGTTGCTTCCTGATTACGAACATTTTCCGAAAGTTGAACAACGTTTTCAAATTCACCTTGCACTGATACAGTTTTTCCGAATGTGGCATCAATCAGTTTTTTAATTTTTTTCAGAACATCGGATATTTGTTTTGCTTCTTTTCCCGAATTTTCTGCGAGCTTTCTGATTTCGTCCGCAACAACTGAAAAACCACTGCCGTATTGACCTGCATGAGCCGCTTCGATTGCTGCATTCATTGCAAGTAAGTTTGTCTGGCTTGCAATCTGCTGTATAATCTTGCTCATTTCATTAAGACCATCTGAATCTTCTTCGATTTCTCTTACCAATTGGGTGACATCACCAATATCAGCTTTTCCTGTCAGTGTTGCTTTTTTTAGTTCATTAACTGTACTGAAATTTTTTTCAAGAACTGAATCAATTGATTTTATATTCGCAATCATTTCTTCGATAGAAGCTGAAGAAGAAGAAACTGCATCTGTCATACTTCCTGTAACAGCCATAAGTGCAGACACATTTTTTTGTGCTTCCTGAATCTTGGCAACGCTTGCATTTGTTACTTTTGCAACAGTAGCATGCATTTCAGTTTGATGATTGAGGTGGATTTTATCAATTTCAACAAGCATAAAATGACGACAATTTTCCGGTTTGTTACAACTGTTAAATATGGCTACCGCCATCTGTTCACAGCTGTTATACCCGCAGGAACCACAATTAAGCATATCTTTTTTGTATTCTTTTGACATTTTATGATAGATTGTTTCCAATTGTACAGCATTGGGTTCCTTTATAAGTGTTTTGAACGTGTCGTTATAATTTGTATACGTGCGGTTATACAAAACCGGTTCCCAATACCGGTCAATTGTTTTGTTCAGCTTTCGCATTGCCGTTTTTTTTGAAATTCCCTGTTTTTCCCAGTACTCTTTTCTCTGTTTATTACGAAGCTCTACAAAACACTCCATTTCATCAAGCGAAAGAGACTGGTTGTCTGTACCGGCTCCGCAGTTGCATCCTTCGACACAGTTCAGACAGTCGATAAGCGGAAAAACAGGCGCAAAATGATCCTCAATTGCTTTGGACAGATGTGCCAGATAACTTATTACTTCCGGTAGTCCTTCGATTTTACGGGTTTTTTCAGAAATGCCCGGAACAAATCTTTCAGCAGTCCTCATAAGTCCTCCGGGGGTAGAGTAAAGGACTGCTCGTTCGGCTGGAGGATTCCTGTAGTTAACTTTTGGATATGAAGACAAATCAATAGTATGCTCTTTAAAATACTGTTTCAGCGACCTCATTGTGACGTTATAATCACCATATCCGGTTTCATCAAATTCATGCCTTTTTGCATAACATGGAGAAATTACGGCAATTTTGCAGTCTGCATATTGAGGATAAAATTTCCGTATCATCTTCATTGTATGTGTCATAGGGCTGTCTACCGGTGCAAGATACGTAAGCAGTTCCGGACGGTAAATTTCTATGAACGTAACAAGAACCGGGCAGGGCTGTGAAATAACACAGGAAGGGTTTTCTTTTTTCATATATTCAACATATGATTTTGTCGTAAGTTCTGCACCGAAACTTACATCAAATACAGCTCTTACACCGATTGATGTAAGCCATCCATTAAACTCAAGGTCCTTACCTTTAAAACTGACAATTACTGCTGGTGCGACAATTGCAATAATTTTCTCGTTTTTAGATACAGCTTCAAAAAAAGCTTCAGTGTCATCAATTCCAATCCGTGCTCCGTGCGTACATGCGCTGATACAAGATCCGCATCCCAGACACAAGGCGCTGTTAACCTTTACATAGTCTCCTGATCCGTCATTACACATTTTTGAAGGACAGACTGAAATACACCTGTGGCAGTTAACACATTTCTCTTTATCTATTCTGATAACCGGCCGCAGTTTTTTTTCTGACAACATAATAACATCTCCTTACTTTTATAATTTATATAAGACAATATACTTATTACATTTTTTTTGCAAATTTAAAATATAAATTTTTTCAATATTTTTAATACTTCAGACAAATTATTGAATTTATTCGTGCGGAGGGGTTAATACCCCGCCCCTTGGGGCGTATGAGGGGTATTAAATCCCGACTGCAATACCTTTAGAGAACTCCATACCTCGACGCTTGCGTCGAGGTTGGTGATTCTTTTCCGGATATACTTACGTTGTTTTTGGAAAAATCCGGGATATAATTTATAGAAATAATTTTCAGGGGTATAAAAAGATTATGGTAGGAAAACAACTTTACGGATTTCAAAAAATAAACGGCATGATGGAAATGCTCAAGAGTCCGGTCATGAAAACACTTTCGCTTCGCCAGATGCTTGCAATGAACTATGTTTCAAGCAACAGTAAACTCACGCGGGTAGGCGATAGAATCTATATGAATACATTTACACCGTATTTCCCTTCAGAAGCATATGAACGCTACGTCGCAGGTATATTGAAAACAGCAAATGGACAGCCTGCTCCAGTGATGATGAACTTTGCTGTAACGGCAAATTGTATCTGCAACTGCTGGCACTGTTCGTTTGCAGACAGGACAAAAAAAAATCAGCTGACACTTGAAGAATTGAGAGATGCAATAACTCAGGTACAGGAACTTGGTACAAGTATGATCGGCATTACCGGTGGTGAACCACTGCTGAGAAACGACATCGTCGATATTATTTCTCTTATCGGGGAAAAATCAATGTCTCTTATGTTTTCTACGGGATTCGGTCTTACTCGTGAAAAAGTACGTGAATTAAAGGCTGCCGGTCTGGGAATTCCTGTAATATCGCTTGATCATTACAAGCCGGAAATTCATGACAAACGGCGCGGGCGCGAAGGAATGCATGCAATTGCGGTAAAGGCTATTGAAATGTATCAGGCTGAAGGTATGTACGTAGCAGTGTCTTTTGTTCCTGACCATGAGCTCATATCAAATCCTGAAGAATTATATAAAACGCTGGATTTTTTTAAATCACTCGGAGTTAACGATATGCGTCTTACATCTCCGATTTTAAGCGGACACCTTAATGATCATCCGGAGGAAAAACTTACAGAAAATGATGTAAAACGTGTAAATAAAGTTCAGAAATTTCTTATTAAACACAAGGATTATCCAGCCTGCTTTGCTTATGATGTATTTGAAAGTGAAAAATTTTATGGCTGTGGTGCTGGATTCCATTTTATTTTTGTTGATTCGTCAGGAAATGTCTGTCCGTGTGATTTCTGTTCAGTGTCGCTTGGAAACATGCGGGAACGTCCTATACGGGATATCTGGAATGAATATTCAAAAATATTCCGGGCGCCGGGATGTTCATGCTATGCAAACAAAATCAGTCAGCCGATTGCAGACCTTCACACAACGGTGCGTCCGCTTTCCGTAGAACAATCTAAGGAAATAATCAGAACATGTCCTTCGTTTACGAACGGAACTGTTCCGAAATTTTACAGAAAGATGGGATTTAAGTGGGGTGAGGATCTTAAGAAAAAATGAACACAGACCTGCCGATAGTTTTCTGCCACGGCCTGCTCGGCTGGGGGGACGATGAGTTAAGTAGTCATCCGTATTATGTTTGCGCTCATGAATTAAAAAAAGAAAGTGGCAGCAGACTCCCGCCGTTTCTTTTCCCTTCGACGGGACCTGTATCTTCTCTTCATGATCAGGCATGCGAACTTTTCTTTCAACTGAAAGGAGGCCTTACTGATTATGGGGCCGAACACAGTAAAAAATTCGGACACAAAAGGTACACACGGTTCTATGGTGAAAAGAAAGACTTTGACCCCTCTGTATCGACACGATACGGAGGGCCTGCCCTATGTACCATATGGGACAAACTGCATCCGCTGGATTTCGTCGGTCATTCAATGGGTGTTCCGGTTATACGAATGCTGCAGTATCTTCTTGCACAGGATTATTTTTATACCAGCTGCGGATATCAAGAGCATACGGACTGCACATGGGTACATTCAATAACTTCCGTTGCAGGAGCACAGAATGGTTCAACGCTGACATGGATACTCGGCGCTGATACAGAAACAGGAATTTTAAAGAAAAATGCAGCAACTGTCCGTTTTCTCTGCAAACTTCTGGAGATAGACGGTAACTATCAGAACAACAGTCACAGGAGTCATTTTATTTTCGATCTTCATCTTGATCAGTGGGATTTTAATGATGACGGCGGACAAAATCATATATTGACGGCGCTTGCAGATACGAACGGAGAATTCAGTGACAGTGCGGATTGGGCTATGTATGACCTTACACCTAATGCAATGGAAAAAAATAATAAGTTTATGACTGAATATTCTGATACATGGTACTTCAGTTATACGACAAAGGCAACCTTTTCTTTTTTGGGACTTATTGATTTTTTTATACCGTTCGTCTGCCATATTGTACTGTGGGTGAATACACTTGCAGTTGGAAATTACCGGATCAAGGAAAAAAAATGGAAAACGTTCGTAAAAAGATGGCATCATAATGATGGTATGATTCCTTCAGATGCACAGCGTTTTCCCTATGTCGGACGCGATGATAAAATACAAAAAAAAAGAAACTGCATCGAACGGAAGGGTGTATGGATTGAACAGAAACACTCGCTTTGTATGGATCACGCTGAACCTGCAATGATGCCGCACTGGTTTCGAAAAAAAACAGGCAGAAAACTTTATAAAAAAATAGTAGAAAACATAATTAATACAAGGGTGTAACATCATGGGAAAAAAATGTAAGAAATGTCTGCTCAGAGAGGACCAGTTCGTTGCAGATACGGAATTTCAACTTCTTTCACAATATATTCCTTACAAAATAGTACGTTTTATAGGCAGAGCAGAATGCTGCATTTTTGAAAAAAAAACGGAAAAATTCAATGGCACAGTAGTCTATTTTGATATAATCGGGTTTACGCCTATTGTATTGAACTATATTAATACAAACAGAGATATAGCTGATCTGTCAAACACCCTCTCTGAATTTTATTCAATAATTATAGAAACTGTGAGACAGTTCGGAGGTTCTGTTTATCAGTTTGCCGGTGATTCGCTGTTGATTTGTTTTGACAGAATGAAGGCTGAAACAGAACGGGATAATTTTAACCGTACATTCGCTGCAATGCTTCGTGCGCTTGAATTAAGTGATAATTATAATCTTCTTGCCGGTAAAGACAACGGATTTGTTCTTCGTCCAAAAATTGGTATAAGCAGTGGCACAATATATCAAATACTACTTGGAACGAGGGATCTGTTCATAACTCCCGTCATTCTTGGTAATACGGTTCATACAGCAGTACTTTGCGAAAAGGAATGTAAAAAGCAGGAAATTATTCTAAGCAAAGAGGCTTGGACTATTGCCTCTGCCGAAGGTCTGCAAAGTAATTTTACGGAAATGAACGGATTTTATCATCTTGATAAATTTCCGGAAGATTTTATAGAAACTGTTCAGATGCCGGAATATACAGACACTGAGCAATTCTTCTCAAATCCGTATTTTTATAACCGCATGGCGACATTTATTAATCCGATAATCCGGCAACAGACAAAAAAAAGTTTTGCGGGATTTGCCGGTGAATATAAAAATATTACATGTATTATGGCTAAATTCGAAGGAGTTTTTGCACAGCAGATCGGTGAAGAAAAAATTGAAAACAGCCTTTCTGCTGTAAACGAAATCTATTTTCTTATGCAGAATAAGGCCTACCGGTATGGCGGATACTGTACAAAACCTGATCTGTCTGATAAAGGCGTTGTGTTTCCAATTTTTTTTGGTACTCCGTCAGCTTTAGAAAACAAGGAACGAAATGCGGTACTGTGTGCTGCAGAAATTCTTCTTGCCGCTAAAAAAAATACCGATATTCAGTCCGTAAATATCGGTATCGGAACAGGAATGGTATACTCAGGCGAGTTTGGCGGCTTTCTGCGTAAGGATTACACTATTATAGGTAATTCGGTAAATTTTGCATCGCGACTCATGATGCATGCCTCTGAAAAGGGAACATATTCCGTACTTATCGACGAAGCAACAAAAAAAAGCACAGAATCTATGTGTGAAACGAAGATTGTCACGGGAATAACATGTAAAGGGTATGACGGAGTTCAGACTGCCTATTTTGTTGTAAAAATAAAAAAAATACCGCAAAAAAAACAGGTAAGTTCAAAACTCATAGGTCGCAGCAGAGAATTGCAGCAGCTCTGTGAATCTTTTGTGCAAAGTGCATCGGGACGCATGAATATAGTTCCTGTCATCGGCGATGCAGGTATGGGAAAAACGTATCTTGTTGAACAGTTTGTTAGTTGTGCCAGACAGCAGATTCCGGACGTAAAAATTTATTATGGTACCTGTTATCAGTACGAAGAAACGACAGTTTTTTTCTGCTGGCGTTCAATAATAAAAAAACTTATAAACATGCCTGAAAGAATTTCTGATTTAAAAGCCAGAGATTTCACTCTGCGTTTTTTTGAATCGTATTTTCCGGATGAAATTATATGGATTCCCATTTTTCTTAATATGCTGGGGTATGATTTCATTGAAAACACTGAAACATCAGACATTGATGTTTCTATAAAACAATATCATTTCTTTTCATTAATAGAACGCATGTTTTCACGGGCGGCAGAACAGTATCCCATTGTTATTATTCTTGAAGATATGCAGTGGTGCGACAGCATATCTTTAAGCATGCTCGAATATTTGATAAGCAGTTACGGACAAAAAAAGGTGTTCATAACGGCAATTTCACGAGAATTGCCGTTTATTACCGGTTTCTTTAAACAGCACAATATCAGAATACTGAAGCTTGCCCAACTTTCAGATGACGCTTCTTCAGCGCTGACTGAAATACTGCTTAATATGCAGGAAGCAGAACCAATTCTGAACAGAAAAATTGTAGCTACATCAGAAGGTAATCCGTTCTTTATTGAAAATATTGTACATAGTCTTGTTGAAAGCGGAACACTCATAGAAAACGAATCAGGAAAACGGATTCTGTCACATAATATAAAAAGTATACAGAATATAGTTATTCCTTCATCTATTCAAAATATTATTCTGTCACGTCTGAGTTCTCTTAAATTCGAAGAACAAGTCATTTGTAAAACAGCATCCGCTATAGGAAAGACATTCTATTCAGACTGTCTCCTGGAACTTCTACCGGATGGTATAAGTGAAAAGTCAGTTGATAAAGCGCTGTCTGATTTTGAAACTCATAATATTATTGTGAAAGAAGTCTCCGATGATTCTGAATATTCATTCACACACGGAATTATACATGATGTTATTTATGATACTATTCTTGATACGACTAAAAAAGAATTGAATCTTATGATTCTTTTATATCTGGAAAAACGCTATGAAGGAAATTATCAACAGGTTATTGAAAAGCTTGAATATCACGCATTGGAAGCAAAGGCTTTTGATAAGGTGTTCCTTTATGCATATACAGCTGCTAAAAAAGCCGAGAAACTGTTTTCTGCCCAGGACACAATAACTCATTGTCTTACCGCCCTGAACGCATGGAATACACTTGAGACTCCGAAAGACGAACAACAATTGTGTAAACTTCTTCTTACACTGGCAGAAGCTTACCGTATCATTGAAGATTATGAAAAGGCCCGGAAAATTTTCGAAAAAGTAATACAGACTTGTACTAAAAAACGAATAAAAGCTGATGCACTGCGAGGCATGGGAAGATGCTTTCAGGAACAGGGAAAATTTGATAACGCTGTAATTTCGCTTGAAGATGCACTGAAAATACTTGGAAAAAAAGCACCAAAATCATTACCGGCCGTTTACATGGACATTACAAAAGAAGCGATTATTCAAACGGTGAATTACGGAATCAGGGGAAAAAGAATAAAACCTTACAGCGGTGAGAAACTTTATGCGGCAGAAACTCGTACCGATATTCTCTGCATTCTTAACAAATTGTATTATTTTGGTCTTCCGGAAAAAATAGCATGGAGTTCTCTCGTAAATTTTAACAATACATTGCACTGCAAAAAGGGTGTTGATAAATTCTGCGCTGCAGCGGGAGATTACGCTGTATCACTCGTAAGTGCAGGACTAACGTCTCTAGGCAGAAAAATATTCGAGCAGGGGAGTCTGATGCTTGATTATACACAGAATTTAAAAACAAAAAATATTTTTAATGCAAGATATGCATATTATTTTCTTTTTTATGATGACCCGGTTAAGTCAATACACATGCTTGAAGCAGCATCGGACTATTTTCGTAAAACGGGCGAACAATGGGAGCTTATGACTGCAGAAGGCGCTCTTGGCCAGAATTATTTTCTCATTGGTGATTTTGAAAAATCAATTGCAGGATATGAAGAATGTGACAAAATAGCGAAAAAACTTCATTCCGTTATGCATATAGGCTGGAAATACAATAAAGTTCCGTTCATGAAATATCTTCGAAGAGAATTTACCGGTATGCAGGCTGAAGCTCAACTCCAGACCGGAATAAAACTGAGCAGCACTGTTCACGATCATATGACATTGTGTATTCATTACGGTCATCTTGCATATATCGCTTCTCATGAACACAATTATGATGAAGCCCTGCATTATGCAGAATGTATTATACATGAAAATGATTTATATAAAATTAATATACCCCACATTAAACTTTCTTATGTAAATGCAGTCGAATCAATCTGTGAAGCGTTCAGACATAATGCTGTTCCTGTAAAAAAAACAGCATATTATAAAAAGCTTGCAAAAAAAGCACTTTGGACATTATACCGTCTAAGCAAAGAATATCGTATGCTTGCCGGACCTGCAGCCAGAGCTGAAGCAATAATGGCTATGACAACAGGTAATAAGCAAAAAGCGGCCGAGTGGTATAACAAGTCCGTTATATTGTTAAAAAACAGTCCGTATAAATGGGAATATGAAAATACGCTTTCGGCCGGAAAAGAATATGAATTTTATTTAACAGGAGACAGTCTATGAAAGAAGAAAACAGAAGGTACAGCCATTACAAGAATTTTCCAAAGCGAATACGACAGGCATTGTTCAGACTTTGCATCTACGGTGCACTTCTCGTTGCTGGTGAGGTATCATTCTATTCAATTACTAAAATCGGCAGAGAAATACCACTGCTGAAATATATTTTTCAGTACCAGTGGTGGGTTGATCCGAGACTCAATCTTAACAATATCTGGAAAGTTCCTATCCTTACATTCTACGGACAGGCAAGTCTTTATATGTTTTTTGTGTACGGACTTATTTGTGTAGTCGGTCTGGAGCCTGCATACCGGTGGATGAAAAAAAAAGACTTTCCCCTGCTTTTAAGAGGCCTCTTTTATATGTTCATTATTCTCGGCATGGAATGTTTTCTTGGATGGATTTTATTCTGGATGACAGGTTATAAAATCTGGTATTATACTGGTTGGGGATCTTTCCCTGTGTTCACCAGTTTCGCAATAGCTCCTATGTGGTTTATCTGCGGACTTATTTCAGAAAATGTCATAAACGTATTCGATTCTTTCGACAGCCTCAAGATGATGTTGTATGGAATGGCTGTATCTGCAGGATCTAAAAAAAAGAATGGAAATAAAATAGCCGTAATAAGCGATGTCCATATCGGACGCAAAAGTGACGGCTGGTTTAACGGATTGTATCCTGCCTTTCTGAATATAATTTTGTATAAAATTGCACTCGACAGCAGAATAAAAAAATTAATAATACTGGGAGACTTTTTTGATACATGGCTGTGCCCTCCTGAATTAAAACCTTTTAAAAATGCATCCGAAGTTGCAGAATCATGGAAAAATGCACTTTTTATGCCTGCACTCAGAAAATGTATAGAGCTTTGTGATGAAGTGTGGTATATACCCGGTAACCATGATATGGGAATAACACAGGAAGATTTAAACACCGTTTCCGAAAATGGTAAAACAATGATTTTAAAAGAACCTCAAACATATTCTGCTGAATTACTGTTTAACCATCATTCTGAAACTAAATATATTAGATTTGAACACGGACATGCCTCAGACCTGTTCAATGCACCTGTAAGCGAAAGCGATACTGACACGCTTCAGGGCCTGCCGTTCGGCTATTATGTAACGCGTCTTGCTGCAGAAGAATCCTGCGATCTGGAAAAGATTCTGCAAAAAGCATATACAAAATCATCTTCAGTATCATTTGATACTGAGAAACAGGAACCAGGCGGAGTTTTTATTAAGTTATTTGTAGATGCACTTGTCGCGATATCGAATGCCCATCGTGCGGATGATGATAAACTGACAGATGATTCTGTAATCCGTATGGCATCTCCTTATACTGATGTGACTGTTGCCGATGTAAAGAAGAGTTATCATTCTCTACTGGGCAAATATGAAAAATTTAGAAAAGATCCGGTAAATTCTGATAAACCTGATGAATTTCACCGGTATTATCTTTTTTCAGTCAGTAAAAAAAGTTTATGCCAATACGCACATGAAAAATTTGGAAAAGTCAGCATAAAATTGTGGTTTAAACGAATTTTCTCAAATCTGCCGTTTGAAAAAATTGTAATTATGGGCCATACGCATTATGCAATGAAAGAATATGTTACTAACACGGAAACGACGGGTATATATGCAAATACAGGCTGTATCTGTTCGTGCAGTAAACAAAAGTATCCGTCGTGGATCGAAATCATTAATACAGACAGGGGGTGCAGAATAAAAATAAACCGGTTGTAGAATTATTCTCACGCAACATTTTATATATCATCTATATCATAAAAAAAGCAGATTAATAACATTAATCTGCTTTTTTTAGAGTTTCATTTCAGAGGCATGTGCATTCTTCTGTTTCTGAAGGTATCGTAGATTCAAGCATCTGTTTTAGTTCGGAAATAACGCCGACGTTTTCTTCAGACGCATTGCGTATTTTTGACAGATTGCTTTTGAGTTCTCCTATACTTGAATTTTGCTCCTTAGAAGCCATAAGCACAGAATCGGTAATTGAAGAAAGAAGTTCAAGTGAATGATTCAGAGATTCGCCGCTTTCTTTCTGTTCTGCAGTCTGTGTTGCAATAGTATGCACTGTCTCCATCAGGTTTGTTATAATTGAACTGATATGGTTACTCTGGACAAGCTGTGACTGCAGTACGTTGAATATATCTTCTATTTCGGTTTCAGTCTTTGTATTTTCTGATATGACGTCCTGCAGACGGGAAGAAACAAGTTTTTCCTGATTCTGAATATTGTTAATTTTATCAATCATAGTCGAAAGTATTTCGTTTATTTTTCTTGCACTGTCGCCGGATTGCGCTGCAAGCGAACGAATTTCCCCTGAGACTACACTGAATCCTTTACCTGCTTCCCCTGAACGTGCAGCTTCTATTGCTGCATTGATTGAGAGAACGTTTGTCTGCTGGGAAAGTTCGCTTATTGAATTCGCAATATCATATATATGCTTTGAATAGCTCGCCAGATCATCAATAAGACGTGACGAGTCTGCTACATCATTATTCGCAACCGTACAAATCTGCGTCAAAGTCTTTAAGGTTTCTGATGATTTTCGTATGAGAGAGTCTGTTTTATGAATACCTGTTGTAAGACTGCTGACGTCTGTAACGGTTTCGGTAACAAATTTTTCATGTTGTCCAACCATTTCAGACATCTTGTCTATTGCGGTAAAAATATGAGAAACGCTTTCTTTATTTGCGTTTACCTGTTCATGCTGAATTTCAATATTTGAATTGACCTGAGCAATGCTCGTCAGATACTGCGAAACTAGTGAGCTTACGGACGAAATGCTTGTATCAAGAATCTTTCCGGTCGAATCTGCTTTTAAGGATGCTCCCATAACATGTTCGAACATGGCATCCTGCTTATCTTTATCCTTTTCAAGTTCCTCTGCAAAAGTTATACATTTTCTGTTCATATCTGCAATTTCCTGTGAAATGCTGTAAAAAGTGCCGATAATAAGTGCCATAAATCCAAGTCCTTGAAGAAGAATGAAAGGAGTTATGTCGAGCATAAAATTATACATATCATATGCGGAAAAAACAATGGCAATAAGAAGTCCTATTCCTGTACTAATATTACGGGAACCGTCCTCTTTTAAGGATTTAAAGAAACCGTATATACCATATCCAAGTCCTATGAAGGGATAAATAAGCATAATTGAATGCCATGCATCCAGCCCAGTTGTTGTCTTCTGAAAATAATACCCTGCTATAAAAATAATACCTATAAAGTTCAGAACATATCTGATTTGCTTCGGGGTCTGTATTATAAAAAAACGTCTAAAGAAACGGATGATAAACAATATTGATGCAGGAAAACAAGAGTAAAGAACAGATTTTAGAAGCAGATAGTTTATTTGGGCTGAATAAATGGTAACATTTAAAAGATATACTGCAAAAAAGAACGCTGAAAGGGCAAGATGAAGAAATTCTTTTTTTTCTTTATAATTTACGAACATAAAAAGTGAATATACGGCAACAAACAGCAACAGTACGCAGGCAAAACGGGGGAGTTGTATGTCAAGAAAATTATAGACACGTATATTGTGACTGTAGGTCGTACCGTCTACAACATCGAGCTGACGTATTTTATATGTTCCGGTATCATTCCATAATTCAAGCCTTACAGTATTACTCTTTTTTAAAATTGAAGCGGGAACAAGCACCCCCCTTGAAATATACGGCTGAAAGAAAAAATCGGGAGCTGGTCGTCCGATTGTGTCGATAAGTTCGTCATTGACGTATACTTTACAGGACATGAGGTTTTTGTAAAGAAAAATTCCAACATCATTGTTCCAACCGTTGGGAAGAATCAGTCCGGCTGTAAGAGTTACCCCATCTGATTTTGAACATTTTATAGTGAGAGGGAAAGATGAAAGGTTGCTTTTTACGATATTATTTCCCTGAACCGTAAAATCCGTAAGTGGAAAGATTTCTTTCTGTGCAGCATTCAGAAACGACGGTAAAAGACAAGCGATTAAAATAATAACAATTTTTTTCATAAAAGTCCTTATTTGTATTATTTGGAACAGAAGGAAGCCTCGCACGCAGTATTACAGCAAATGAGGCTTTTCATGTATCAAATACTACCACGTATTTGATGCCTCTGTTTTTGAAGATTGACGCCAGTGCTGACTTCTTCCTATCCCCAGTCCTATTTCTCCCCGCACTTCAAGCCATGCGGGTTTATTTTCCGATGCTCCATGATAAGTCACTTTGCATTTATATAAATTACCATCTCCAGGATCTACGATATTTCCATCAGTCCATGCACCATCTTTTACTTTTTTCATACAAAAGATCCATGGAGTTCCGACAAGAGGCATATCCTCAGGTTTTCCGGCAACTGGAAAATTCTTATACGGTTTTTTACCTTTTGCCCCGTATGCTTTAGTCTGAGACGTAAAACCTGTTGCACTGAGCATCTCTCCGTACATCATTCCGTCATCATTTACGTGAATGTACCAGCCGCCTGTTGCTTTATTATTTTTTTCATCCCAGCTTATCCAGTAGCCTTCTGCCGGATCGGATGCAAATACAGCTCCTGAAAAAAGCAATAAAATTGTAAAAACAGTAATAATTCTTTTCATATGTTCTCCCGTGTTATAAATCGAGACTAAAAAATGAATACGCATGATAGAGTAATTATTTAGCGTACATTTTTATATCGTTTATGATAAAATTCTAACACTGAAAATTTTATTTTCAATTTTGTTTGACTTATTCTTTCCTGCGTGTAGAATACACTTATGGATATAATTACTGTTTGTATGGGCAGTTCATGTTTCAGCAGAGGAAATTCGCTGAACGCAGAACTTGTACGTCAGTTTATAAAAGAGCATAATCTTGAAAATACAGTAAAAGTACAGGGATGTTTGTGCAGAGGATTGTGCAAACACGGGCCTAATATCGAAATCAATGGTAAAATTTATAATCAAGTGTCTTCTGAAACACTTGAACAAGTACTTATGGAAGGTTTGGAACTTACAAAATGAATACAAAATCTCCAGTCTACACAATTCCGACTGAATGTCAGGATTGTTACAGATGTGTACGACGCTGTCCTGTAAAGGCAATACGGGTAGAAAACAATCATGCTGTTATCATGAGTGAACTGTGTATTGCATGCGGCCGTTGTGTTATCAATTGTCCGGCCCATGCAAAACACTATAGAGATGATACGCCGCTTGTATCTAAGCTGCTTGAATCAGGAAAAAAAGTACTGGTATCGCTTGCTCCTTCGTTTCGTTCAGAATTTCCGGAATATACACCGAATCAGTTCATTGGAGTTCTAAAAGAATTCGGATTCTACGGAGTTTCGGAAACAGCACTGGGAGCTGATCTAGTTTCATATGAGCTTGCCTCTGAACTGTCTTCACACATAAATCAAAAACTGTTCATCTCATCTGCGTGTCCGGCGGCTGTTGAATTTATAAAAAGGTATATGAGTGATTATGCACCGTATATTACCGATTGTGCGTCACCACTTCTTGCACACGCCAGATATTTAAGAAAATTTTACGGTAATGACATAGAAATTGTATTTATTGGCCCGTGTATTGCAAAAAAGAGAGAAGCCGATGTTTGGGATGAAATAAGTGCAGCGCTTACTTTTAAAGAACTGCGGAAAATGATGGCTGAAGCCGGAATCGTAAAAATACAGGCTGAAGGAAAACTGGACGCAGAAGGAAATTTTGTACCATCAAAGCCTGAAAAAATAAACGATATACCTGATTTTATTCCCCGGAGGGCTGCAAAAGCTGAATTGTTCCCGCTTGAAGGAGGTATGATAGCAGCGTGCAAAAAATATAATCCTCTTAAAAATGTGCGTACAATGGCTGTATCCGGTATTGAAGCTATTCGGGATACGCTCTACGGTCTTGATGTCTCTGCCCTCAGTGAACCTCTTTTTCTTGAAGTTCTCTCATGTACAGGAGGCTGCATTAATGGACCGGGAACAGAACAAACGTCAGCTATGGCACTACGCCGAATGCAGACGATAGATTTTGCAGAGAATGCTGAGAACACACTAGATGAAAATACGATCAATTCTATTCCCGAAATGAAGGGGACGCTTCCCGGAAATTCTGTGGAAAAGAAGACTTTTACGGAAACGCAAATAACCGAAGCAATGCATTCTATGGGGAAATATTCTGCAGCTGATGAGATAAACTGTAACGGCTGCGGTTACGAATCCTGCAGGAATTTTGCAGTTGCAATGCTCAACGGAGTTGCGGAAAAAACAATGTGTGTATCTTATATGCGCAAACTGGCACAGAAAAAAGCTAATGGTCTTGTACGTGCTATTCCAAGTGGAGTTGTTATTGTAGATAAGAATATGAACATCGTTGAATGTAACAAAAATTTTGCAAAATTGATGGGACATGACATTGTCGACATGTACGACATAAAACCAGGGCTTGAAGGAGCGGATCTTGCCGCTATAACGAAAAGTTCGCAGCTGTTTAAGTCGGTCCTCGTTCCTAACGGTCCCGAAGTTGTTGAGCGCGAAGTTCACGAGTCAAAGAAAATACTGCATTACACCGTGTTCGTTATTGAAAAAGAAGCAATAGCAGCTGGTGTTGTAGAAGACGTGACGGCACCAAAGAATCAGAAAGAACGTACAGTTACTCAGGCACAAAAAGTTATTGATAAGAATCTGGCAACAGTTCAAAAAATAGCATTTTTACTGGGAGAAAATGCTGCAGAGACGGAATCTATGCTGAATTCCATAATTGAATCGTATTCACTTGACAATGATCAAAACGGAGATACTTGCAAATGATTATAGATGAGACTATTCAGAATGATACCGGCGAAACGTTCATAGAGGTGGACCATTACCAGTTGTGCAAACATAATCAACATTCTCCGGGCGATGTTTTTCTTTCCGAAAAGAATCCTGCGGACGGTCATACGATAACGACGCTTTCTGACGGACTTGGTTCCGGAATCAAAGCAGATGTTCTGGCAACACTTACCGCAACTATGGCAACAAAATTCATTGCGGCTAATATACCTGCAAAAAGGGCGGCCGAAATTATCATGAATACGCTGCCTGTTTGTAAAGACAGGGGTATAAGTTATGCTACTTTTACAACTGTAGATATAGAACCTGATGCTACGGTACACATTCTTGAATACGATAATCCTCCGTATCTTCTTGTACGGCAGAACACTGCTATTGATCTGGTAAAAGATGATACAGAATTTGAACGGAAAGACAAAAATACTGCACCAAAGGTAAAAGCTGTACTTCATTATTCAACTTATGCCGCAAGACCCGGCGACAGACTGATATTCTTCAGCGACGGTGTCACGCAGTCCGGTATGGGGACTCCTGCTTTTCCTTTCGGCTGGAGTATAGAAAATGCATATGCATATATATTAAACCGTATTAACGAAAAGGAAGATATAAGCGCCCGTGAACTTGCTCATTCTGTTGTTCAGGAAGCATGTATTCATGACAGTTTCGTTCCAAAAGATGATATTTCATGCGGAGTTGTATACTTTCGAAATCCGCGCGATACGTTAATTCTTACAGGCCCTCCGCTTAATCCGAAAAACGACGAGATATTATCGGGTATATTCAAACGCTTTTACGGTAAAAAAGTTATTGCAGGTGGAACAACGGCCAATATTATGGCAAGAGAACTTGGAGTAAAAGTAACTGTCGATATGGATAATCTGGACCCGGAAATACCTCCGTATTCGGAAATGACAGAAGCCGATCTGGTATGTGAAGGAATTATTACACTGGGAGCAGTTGCAGATATTCTTGAATCAGGAGAGACTCCAAAAGGAAAAGATAATGCAGCTACCCGGCTTGTTGATATTTTCCGTAACTCAGACCGTATCTATTTTATTGTGGGGACAAAAATAAATGAGGCACATCAGGATCCGAATATGCCTGAAGGTCTTGAAATCAGACGGAATATAGTAAAAAAAATTTCGACTCTATTGCAGAATAAATATCTAAAAGAAGTGCATATTCAATATATGTAATTTTTATGTTATAGTTGAGAAAAGGAATTATTTATGAAGAAAATTAAAGTAACTATTTGTACAGGCACAGCCTGTTTCGTAATGGGCGCATCGGATCTTATGCTGCTTAAAGAGAAACTTCCTGACGAACTCAAGGATAAAGTTGAAGTTGTCGGCTGCACATGTATGAACGAATGTAAAGGAGATAAAAACGGAATGCCTCCATATGTAAAGATAGGAGATGAAGTAATGTATGCAGCTAATATACCTGATATTATTTCGAGGCTTTCTGAAATTACGGAGAGTAAATAATACATGCTGAATCTGAACAATAATGCTGCAAATATAAAAAGAGAGATTCTCGTCCGTATAGCAGAACTTGAACTTGCAGGAAAACTTACAGAAGGAGTTCATTACATTCCCAGGGAAATGGCTCCGAAAGACAAGCCACCGTTCCGCTGCTGTATATATCACGACCGCGAAATACTCCGTATGCGTGTACTTGCCCGGCTAGGATGCTCTGTGGAAGAATACGATGATGATAAACCTCTTTCAGAATATGCCGAAGAAGCTCTTAAACGGAAAAAGCCGACATGGCCGATGCTGACTGTGCTTCATGATGCATGTAATGGATGT
>Ga0172378_10001738_pt1 | contig 20172 bp, 25 predicted proteins | sample GrowelOW332metaG_FD_119755 | JGI IMG/M metagenome (GOLD analysis project Ga0172378, IMG submission 119755) | Groundwater microbial communities from an aquifer near a municipal landfill in Southern Ontario, Canada - Pumphouse #3_1 metaG | ecosystem: Environmental > Aquatic > Deep subsurface >... | reverse complement strand
TTCAAAATTTCTTTGCGCAATTCAGCATTTTTGTTTGCCTCTTGCCGAATTTTGAGTTCTTCTGATTTTACCGCAATTACTCGCTTGACAATATCAAGCGCCAGAGAAAGCTCATTGTATTCGGTACTGTCTTTAACAGAAAGTTTACCAGGATCATCTACAAAAGAAATGATCCCATTCAATTGACATATCTCGATCTGCATCATATCCAATATTTGTATCGACGCCAACTGTGTTTTCATTATGAAGAAAAATATTTAGAATTGGGCTAGTTTTAACTAATGCAGCCATTGCATCGGCAACTGTCTGATAAGCAGGATCGTCTATCTTCACGCCCCAAATAGTCAAAATCTTGTGATTTTTTAGATCAATCGCCACAACATTTCCTATTGTACGAATAAAATGCTTACAGCAATTGCAGTCATGTTCCCTGTTTGTTTTGTATATTTCATTACTTCCTTCTGGAAAACTATCCAGATATGTATTCCACATATCTTCTTTTCCAACTTTAACTCGGCATAGAGAAAAATTATTTGCTAAAAAGCTAAAATTCTTTGATACCGCCATTTTAAAATCTTTAAATTCCATGTTCATTCCTCCAATTAATTTATTAACTATCACCTTTATAATATATAATTAAAATTATATAATATGCCATTGATATTGGCCAGTCGTCTATTCAGCTTTAGCATCAGGGTTTAGATATTTCTTCATATCAAGAGTAAATTTATCTTTATTCTTTTCAATATATTCACTAGCTTTTTCCAATGCTGTATCATAGTTTGAACATGGTGTTAACTCCCTAGCCAATGGAACTCTATGAACTATACTTAATAATTCTACAGCTGATTCATTTCTTCCATTTTTAGCTAAAGTATCTCTTATAGCATCCTCTGCTAAGAACTCTCTTTCAAATATATAAGAAGATTCAAATTGTTTGAATGCTATCTTCTTTTCTTTAAGAAATTTTCTTACTTTTTCAGAATCTTCCTGATTTATTGCAAATAATCTTGTTTTTTGATAGCTATCAATCCCATTGCTGTCTAACTGTCTTGTTAAATCTTGTAATAATTTACTCATAAATGCCTCCTAAAAAAAATAAAAGAGTATAGGACTTTGCCTATACTCTCTAGTTTACAGTATTTTAATAATTTATTTGTTCTCCCATTTTTTGTATTTGAATCATATTCATATACTTCAAATTCTTCTCCAAACTGTTTTTTCATTCTATATTTTTTTACGCTTATCACCTTCGCATGCGAGTATAACCGGAATTCGTTCGTTATATCTTCCTACCCAATCCACCGCTTCTATTACCATAAATTTCTACCATCCTTTTTATTTACTTGTGTATTTCTTAGTAAATGAACTATACTGATAATTTTTTGCACCCTTAATAGTACACGTTGCGATAAAAGTAAGCGCATCCTCATTTGATAAATATTTAAGTATTTCAGGCATATCCATAAAATGAAAAGGAGTTTTATTGTGCGACTTCATAGCCTCATCATATTCTATGAAAGTATATTTTCCTTTATTAGGGCAAAAAGATTCTTTTTCCAATGTATAGATAAATCCCTTATTGGCCACTTCTACAATCCAACTAGGAGTAAATACATTATAACTTTCACTGATAGCATAGTTTGGAAACTCATCCATAAGAGCTTCTATAACATCCTTAGAATACAGCTTATCAATCCAGAAAGCTCTAATAGGGTATATATCAAAATTAATTCTCTTTAAATCTAATATCCTTTTTAATTCTCTAATTTTTGTGCTATATATATCTAATGGAATTATAACGCTATATTCATAATCACTAATCTTTGTGAAGAAATCCTTCATAAATACATTATCCAGAATGCTATACACTATTCTAGATAATGCTATTCTGAAACTTAAATTAGTACAAGGTTCGCCAGATGTAAAAGATGACCCAGTCTTTTTAATAGCTTCAGAAATACCATCTTTTATTTTTTTAGGAATATCGTCTGTTTCATCATAAATAATTGGAACTTTACCTTCCGACTTAAATTTTTCATTAATCAATTCAATAATCATATAAATCTCTCCTCAAAATAAATTATGAAGAGTCAAATTTGACTCTTCATAAATATAATATATAATCATTTTTTATTTCATATTTGTAAGCAATCTCAATGCCATTACCATGGGCTCTAATTCATCCAGAATATCCTTTTTGGGATCTATTCCATAATGCTTTGTTTTCTTTTTAGTAACTGTAACAGTATTTCCATTACAAGAATTATTTGTTACCTCTTCAATAGAAAAATATAATCTATCCTTCATAGTATCTTTTAAATTGGTTATAATAGATGCCCATAGCCTTCTCTATCTATAGCTATTAATGCTTTTGGATAGACTTTAGTGGCTATACTCCTTAATTTTTATTTAACATGAAAATATTCTAATTTTCCAACCTTTTGATCTTTGGTAACTTCATAATATTTTTTCAATATTTGAAGATTATCAATCTTTAAATCTTTAGAAAAATTCTTTTTGTTTATTAAAAATACTCCTTTTTCTTTTATACTGACTCCAACAATAGTAACAAATGATATTTCATTGTCATTCTTACCTTTGCCATATACCATTATGATATCTCCACTATCCACCATTATAATACTATCATTTCCACTAGCTAATCTTCCGGCAGCGCCAATCTCTCCAAAATTTTCTCCTGTTTCAGCATTTATCACATATGTGCTCATAGGGTTAAGTTTATTTGCGGTTTCTGATGATTCCCACCATATAGGAATTTCATGTTTCATTCCTCCACATGGTTTCATTACAATAGCCGATTCTGCTCCTAATTGAGTTACTATCCCATCTACACTATCAGTGATTATTCTCATCCCTACTTTAATTTTCCTTACTATTCCAGCATCTCCAATTCTTACATAAGCAATATCCTGTAGTGCATTAATAACTTCTTTTTTCATTTTATAAAACTCCTTTTATTGTTTTCTAATAATTTCTCAAAATCTTTTTGTATTTCATCATATGCTTTCCCTATTAATAAACTATCAAGCAAGTTTTTAAAAATAGGGCTTGAACAATTATACGTAGATTTATCTGGAAAATCCTGACTTATAAGATACTCAACGTAATGATAGATACATAAATGCAGCATTATGCATTCTTCATTATATTTCTTGGTAAGATTACTAACCAGATAAGTATATTTTCCAATTTTCAATTTATGTGTATCTGAATATTCTATGAAAATTTTTCTAAATCTCTTAACTGCTTTTATTACATCATCTTTTTCCATATCTTTTGTTTGAAAAAATCTGACCTTTTTCATTAAGCAATCGTTGTTCTTTAGCATATGGAATATGCTGCTGATCACATTTCTCATATCTTCGTCTTTATAATTTATAATATCTATAAAGTCTTTCATATGATTATCCCCTTAGTTTTATAAATTTTTTATAATAGAACCGTTTCTTTTATCATTCTCAAAATTTCTTTCTCCACAATATACTATTTTATTATTAAGAGAAATGAGTAATGATACAAGTATATATCTATGGCAAAACCCAAAAGGTTTACAATAGCACATAAGAGTCAATTCATCATTATTCATGATAGACTCCCACTTATCTTGATTTTGCAAATAAGATATTCTCATTGATTTTATATATCTCTTTATATATTCGTCTCTTGTGATGACTCTTGTTTTTATTCCAACAACTAAATCCCATGTAGGAGCAAAGCAAATATCCCCAGATTTTCTAGAGATATTTAACCCATCCTTTCCATCATACCCAATCATTGCAGTGTATAGATTCATGTCTTTTTTACAGATCTTTTATCTCGCAATATGCCGCGCTTTTTAGCAATCTCCATATTATGCTCAACTTTTTCTTTCCTGAATGCATAATTATCGATAGAATCATCCATATACGGAACTTTAAGAAGTTGTAAAAGCATCTTTGCTCTTGATCTTACATCTTGAATTTCATCAACAAGCTCTTGAATATTTGTCATTTTTGGATTATCAGGATCTATGCTATCATTTCCAAATCTTTCGCATTTAGAAGCTGCTTTCTGCACTTCAGAGCATTCTTCAGCCAGACACCAAAATAAATAATTAGATGTTCTCATCTTCGCTACCTCCAAAATTTTTAATTGGAGGGATAAACATTCCGCCCTCCCATGGAACAGGTGCATTTATATCTATTCTAACTAAAGATTTAACCGTGTATTTAATTATTACTTTATCTCCTAAAACTGCTACGGATGATGGGTTTACCCCAGCTGGAGGATTTCCTTCAATGGATACATCATCAAAAAATAATTTTACTTTTTTAGGATTTAATTTTTTTATTGGAATGGTAAAATTTTTATTTATAAAATGTGATTCTGGCATTATTCCGATACATAATTTATCATACTTTAGTACATTTTTATCAATATCATTGTATATGAATGCTTTACCATCACACAAGATATTAGATGGAGGATGTACAATATTATAAACTCCTGAATTAACATTATCATTTGGAATTGCAAATATATATTTTAACTGGTTATCATCATATTGCTTTGGCTTACTTCCTATCCATCTTTTATTATTCTTAATTTCATCAATTGCACTGATATCTAAACATACCATATTTTTAGGAAATGGTTTCGGATTGCCTTTGCATCTGCTTAATAGCAATTCTTCTAACTGACTTTCTGATAGACTGGCAGAGCTAAATGAAAATAATTGCCAATGATCATCCCCACCAAAAAAACTTGTTTTAAAAATTGCATGATTCTTATCGATAATATGCGATAATTGCCATTCTAAAATAATGTGTGGTTTATTATGCATTTTGTATTTCTCTGTAAATGATGATTCAGGACTTGAACTGTTTACCACCATTTTGCACAATTCATGAAGGTGGCCATACTGCAGCATATATGCAAAATTAGTATTCCCATCAATATCAATATAATAAAAAGGATAGAATAGATCTGTTTTTCTACTATTAGTTGTGCTAAAAAACAGGCTATCAGTCACATGCTTGCATATGGGGCATATTTTAACATCAGACATAGTAATTGGTGTTATCCATTTGTGGCATGTATTACAAAAGCATTCATTAGTATGCAATCGATATGAAAAAAAATCTATTATATCTTTGAACATTTTAAATTCCTCCATTTGTATTTGTACTCATTGGAATCATATATATCCAGTACGTCTTCTGTATCTATCCAACTGCCACATAGATTTCCATTATTATGAAATGCCATTTCATAAATAACATCAGCATTTCTACTCTTTTCAGCATATTGCTGATTTAAATTTGCAGATTCACTGGCTATCATTAAGTCATGATATTTATACAGTTCAACGTAATAATAGTATCCTAGCAAGTTTAGATATGGAATAAATTCTATATCATGATCAAATTCGCTCCATATATCATTTAGATCTACCTTATTAGCATTACAGTAATCCATCTTTTCTGTATTTTTAGCAGACTTATCATAATCCATAAGTTGCCTAAATATAAAATTGTTAGCCCCTAACTTATTATAGAAATCGATATATTTCTTAATTTCATATTTACTATTAACTGATTCTTTTAGCAATAAACAACTCAATCTATGATGCAGCGTTGTATTCTTTATTCCTGACAAAGCTTCTCTAAGCATTCCCATATCGCAATATTCTTTGGCATTATCAAACTTCATAATATTATGATTTATATCATCTCGGTAAGAGACTCTGCTAATATTCAGATGATCAACATTATACTTTACGAGATTTTCTATTATTGTATTTCCATTTTGCATATTGAAAAGTCCACTGCCGTTAGAGGTTATGGTTCTTTTTCTAAATCCAAAACTATCAACCATCTCCAATACATCTGTTAATATTGGAGATAATGTAGGCTCGCCTCCGGTAATAGATACTGACGGATTCAATGGCCTAATGATATGCAATACTTGCCATAAGCGCTTTAAATACATATTAGTATCTGCAATGTGTGGCTTATTATACATTTCATTTTTATGCTGATATCTGATCTGAGCAATGCAAAACTTACAATCAGCATTACAATAATCGTCTAAAAAGATAGAGAAATTGAAATTTTTATAAACCTTTCTAGGTCCTGTTGGAAACATATAATTTATCAATTCATAATCTGATATATTGTAATTGGCTTGTCTTTCTTTTCTCAAATTTTTGTCAAACCTAATCTCTCTTTCAATGCCTGTTTTTATCATATACATATCTCCTCAAGTCTATTTTTATATTTTCTCCAGAAAAATTATCAGCAAATATTCCATCTTTAAATGCAAAAGATCCAATAATAGGACTTTTAAATTTATTTACATATATCTTAACAAGATAATCATCCTTAATAAATATATGTATATAATAAATAGAATTGTCGATTTTTTCCACTAATTTATATTGAGTATTGGTTTTTATAGCTTCTGCTATATTATAAAATATCATAGCTTCACTGATAGAGAACAGTGGCGATGGCAGAATCAGCTGTCGGAAAAGAACAGAGTCTACTCCACTTTCCATATAAAATTTTGAAAAATTAGTAAATTCTTCAAAATTATCTATATATCCTGGAATAAGATTACAGCTGATTCGCAATTCTGCTCCATGCATCTTAAAAAATTCTGATAGATAAAATATTTTTGAATTTTTAATATTTTTCGCTCCAAGTATTTTATCATTAATATCATTTAGATAATGCATCCTAGAAATGCTAATATTATGGGTAAATTCATTTTCTATCATATGCTGATAAATAGGAATTCCGCGTACCTTACTAAAAACCCCTATTCCGGTAGTGCTTATCGTTCTGCATGGAAGATTATATTTATGGCATAGCTCCATAGCAATACAAAATCTTTTTGGAAGCAATGTTGGCTCTCCGCCAGTTAATGTTATCTCAAATCCTTTACCAGATATTTCTTTTAAAAGAATCTCAAGAGTTTCTCCAAATTCAATATCAGATAATTCATCAATTTTGTTTGACTCTTTATTGATACAGAAATAGCAACTATTGTGACATCTATTGGTAATAAATATATTTAAGTTGCACGGCTTTAATATTTCTATATCTTTTCCAAAAATGTTTACTGTATGTGAATCTATAATGGATGGATCATGCTGCTCTGTGGCAATATTATCTATTTTCGTAATTTTTATAGTATTCATGGCAGTATCCTTTCAAATTCACTTCTGGCTATAAGATCTTGCCCAAACTCTGTTCCATCAGATGCAAATAATATCCAATTATCAATATTTTGTACAATGGATGGACCAGCATACATTTCTGATTTAGATAATTTTCCATAAGCCTGAAAATAATAAATATTCGATATTTCCAATAGACCATATTTTTCAAGTTCATCCTTTATCTCTTCATCAAATCCAATTCTTTTACGAACGTTAAATACTATTTGTAAATGCCTAATAAACTGAGTGGAAAAGGCAAATTTTGCCAGATTTGGAATTGATACTTTTGTATTTTCTAAAAGAAAATAATTTATGCTTATCTTAATCTCAAAATCTATTTTATACCAATTAATTAATGGAATAATTCTTAGCATATTTTCCCATACTTTCAATCCATTCGTAAGAATTATTACCTTTTTACATCTTCCTGTATTTATAGCATATTCTATAAATAGATATATAGCTTTATGGGTAAAAGGTTCTCCGCCTTCTAATTGCAATTCAAATTCTCCATTACAATTATCAATAATGCCTTTAAATGTATTAAACCCCATAAATGTTTTCTTTTCAGTTCCTGAATACATGCAGCAAAATGGGCAATTTGTGTTGCAATGATTTGTGATATTAATATACAATCTAGTTCCTTGCTTTATCATAATAATCCTCCTATTAAGCTATTTATGATGATGTATTGATATATGTAATTTTCTAACAAATGATTAGGGATAGCAATTGCTATCCCTAATATTCATTTATTTAGAACAAATCATCTGGGTAATAACCATAATTTGCAGCCTTAATAATCTGATCTAAATAGTCTATATCTTTATCTACGATATTATGAGTTTCATTATCCGTAACAATATTGTATGTTGCCATTAGTTTATTCAACCCAGCATGATTAAATTTCTTTTCATCATCACTTTCTACACCTATAACTTCTATATCGCATTCCATATAAATATTTTTAGGTAATAGGTATGGCAGTACATTTATATCACAGGCAATATCTACATCTCTAATAGCTATTTTATAATAGTTATTGTAATAATCGTATAAGGACATGTAGCCTGAAGGGACAACCCCATTGAAAGTGGTTTCCCCGGCGTTGAATGTACCAGTGATAAAATTAGTGAAAACTCCTTCATCGTGAAGAAATAGATAATATAGTGTTGCTCTATCTGTAAAATCAGTAACTTGGCTTTTAAATGTATAAAGCAATATTTTATCTACATATATTGAAATAGAATTATTTTTTAAATCCATTCCAATGCCGACTATTTTTCCTTGCTCGGGAGGAATGCTGGTCATAGCATCTGTTATCTGTTGCACTATAGGCATTAGATTTAATACTTCTGTATATGTGTATTTATGCCACTTCTTATGGTATAATGGCATTCTCATAGATTTTGATTGTATTGTCTTTTTTGAATTTGATATGCCTATAGACGCTGGAATGCCAATAATATCATCTATACATACGCCATTTTCTATTTCTATTTCTGCATAAACTTTACAATCTGTTGGTATCGGCAAATTACAAAATACATTGGCACCATCACTTAGATAATTTATAGCATTTTGATACAATATTTTATAATCCATATTATTCTTAGATAAAATAGCTTTATCTGATTCTAAGAATAATGATCCATCTCCCATTATATCATTTACTATATTAATATCGCCATGAACTTCATTAATAGATGATCCATATGATGTACCAAGAACATTTATATCACAAATTATATCATCTATTAATTGTTCTTTTCTATAATAGTATCCGTACAGCGTAGTATATCCATTAGGAAGATATGTAACGCCATTTCTTCCAAAATTTACATACCCTTTCATAGAACAATTAATATTTCCCCATAATGCAAAATAAAAATTTGTTTCATTGCTCATTGCGAATAGACTTGGGCTGAACGAATAAAATGCTTTTCCATTATTATACAGAGTTATTAGATTATTATCATAATCTACGCCTATTCCTATAATATCTGTAGCTCCAGGTATTCTTGAATATATTTTAGATGGAGATGAATGCTTATCAGTTGCTGATGCATTATATTTCTCCATTATATCAAAATCTTGTCCTTCCGTATAGAATAATGATCCTATACAAAAATCAGAATTCAATACACCAAAAGCTGGTTCTTTATGTATGCCAGCATATATAGGAATATTTCTTTTTCCAGCTATTTGGGAATAACTATTTACTGTTACTTCAATATATACTTTACTATGTTTTGGTATTGGTTTATTTGAAACTAAAAGAAATGGTTCATTTATAGAAAAATCTAAGCCATCATAGCAAAGAGTTTCATCAGGGGTGCTATCATTATTAAATGGCACCATAAATACTTTTTCCAATATACACGCCCCCTTCATTAATTTAATGTCAGCCCACTATAATGATAAAAAATAAAGGGGCTTTAGTGCCCCTTTATTTTACTTAAATCGTAATAATATGAAGTTGATTATCATCAATATGGACATGGATTGGAAAAAGTATTGTATCCTCATTTTTTTGGAAAAAGTCTGATACCACCTTTAGCAATTTATAAGGTTCATAAAATTCAAATCCATCCTTTGCAAAATACGCTGCTATTTCATCTATATTGGCTTGATGTATATCTTTCCGCAAACAAATTTTTTCATCTATATTGTTTTTATCAGTATATCTTTTTTCGATATAGTAATTGATAAAAATTTCTATTATGGCATATGCCTCTCCATCTGATACCTGAACACCAAGTTTTCTTAAACTATTGGCAAGTTTAATATGGATGCTTTTGTTACTTCCCGCATCTTTGCTTTCCAATAATTCTGATTCAAGCATGTTCATCAGCCCATTTCTGCAATCTCTGCAAAGGCAAATTATATGATCTGGTGGTTTATGAAGAAATGTATTGATATATATATCCTTTAAATCTTTTCTACCGTTACAAGAATCGCAACGATCATGTGACAATTTTTCATTATATTTAATCAAATTATGCACAACTCCTTTTAAATAAATAAAACTCTTTTGATAATTTTTCTTTTACCTGATGGTATAATGACATCCACTGGCAACGCATTTTTCCTTAAAGCCTTTAAAGTAAAAACTAATATATCATCAAATTTCACCACTGTACGCCACCCATATTTATCCATGATATAATTTTGAAGATCCGTATAATCCATTTTCTTCATTAGTTTTTTCTTCAAAACAATTGTAAAAGATTTTGCTGTATATCCTTTAGGGATCTTCTCTACAAATCTTTGCCTAAATGCAGAATCAGGATATTCCATAATATATCCTATGATAGAACTGATAAGATCTTTAGCATATCCGGACGGATATGCTAATTGATTATTTAAAAACCATACATTCATTTCTAGTTCTATACGTTCAACCGCTTGAACTTCTGATAATTCTTGCTGATGAACTGACCAAAGACAAGGATCTTTAGGCTTTTGTTCGCCTGGTTCAGGATCATCAAGCAGAGGATGTGAACTAAATTCTGTACTTATGGCATGGCGCAATCTTGCGGTGGTATCTTTATCTCCATCAATTACAACCTTAAAATAGTTTATTTCTTTTTTCATACTAACCAACTCCTAATTATTTTATTGGGCCTTGCATTGTGATGCTTTAATCTCGGAAATTAATTCCCCTGCAATTCCATAGAGCAAATTACCTCCTTGTCCGCTGATGTTGATACGCATATAATCTGTATTAAACGTATCATTCTTCAATGAAGATTTATGTTCATATGCCCAAGCCCGGATGTTTTCCAACATTGATATCGACTTACTAATTCGTATAGTTGGACTATCCAGATATTGCACATTGATCATACCACTTATTTGGCTGCTTACAATATATGAAACTGTTCCATTATAAGTATTTTGTCCATTAATTTTTCTAACAGTATAATCAGATTTTACTGCGAATTCTGTAATCATATAAATTACCTCCAAATATTATATTTGATATTCCTATCATTCTTATAATATATAACTGAAAAAATACATAATTGCATCCCCATACTCAATGAGTATGGGGTTATATTATTTATATCCAAATAGTTTACCAAATAAATCTTTATATACCCTCATATTAATAAGCTGATATAAAGATGGAGTAAAGTCTTTATTGAATAAGCATTTATCATACATGCCTATTTCTTTTATAGAATAATCTGAATATCTATCTGGCATGCTTCCATCCCATCCAACGATGCTGTTTGAAAATGTTATTGTTAAACTTACAATGGATACATTATATACATTTTTACCATTTACATAAAGCACTAATGAATTCTGATTTTTACATAATACAACGTTATTGTATAACCCATTTCTCATAGTCGTGCAATAATTTATAACGGCTTTATTACCATATGAGGTATAATCAAACTGCACTCCATCTGTATAGTAACTATCTCCAACCATTAATCCTTGTCCTCCAACTCCAGTTCCTAGTAGAATAGGAAGAAGCTTTGAGGAGTTACATTTTACCCATGCATATATTGTAAAATTTTCTGTTGGACCAAATGTATGCGCTCCATTATTTATTTGTATATATTTATTGCCAGTAGTTGTAAATGCATTATTTACAGAATCTATTCCTACCCCAGCATCCTATATAGTATTGCCAAAAACATCAACTAATGCTGAATTTTTAACTAGCAAATGGAATTTAGAAAACAAACTATATCACCTCTTATAATTTAATTTCGGCATGCTATAATCTACATTCCAGTCTTTCATATAACTAAATCTTTTTTCCCAAAAAGTTTTATTAAAATTATATCTAAAGAAAAGATAATTAGTAGATTCACGATCGTATGTTTCTTTCTCCAAAGTTCTCAATCTACAGGTTTGATATAGCTTTTCTGACATATTTCCTTTTCTAAAGAGGGCAGTAGCTGGGCATTCAAAACAATGAAAATTCTTACATCCATTCTTATAACACATTGGTGCAGACTTATACTGATCTATGAATGATTTTACTTTATCATAATAAAATCCTTCTTTAATATCACCAATATACATTGTTTGATCTGGAAAAAGAGCATCTTTAGAAAAATATCCGCATGGAGCAACTTTACCATCTATCTCTATATATAAACTTTTCCCAAGATGTCTGCATGCGATTGCTCTAAGCTTTTCACCTTCCTTAAGAGATTCATTCATAAACAATGTATCAAAATTTGAAAAGGTAAACCCCTCATATTTATACATAAGTGCAATTATATCTCTCATTGCTAAAGCAAACTTATGGTAAAATTCTTGAGTCTTATATTCTTCACAATCTGTCAAGTAATAATACTCTAGTTTTCTGCAGCCACATTCCAATGCATACTTAAATGATTTAGCTAAATCATCTACAGTATTTGGTGTTAAAGCTATCCTAACAAGAATATCTTTATTATACTTTGACTGTCCTATTAGCTTAACCTTTCCATTAAAAAATTCATCCGTATATAATGAATTCTTAGGTTTTCTGGATTTAGATGCAGAGTGTATTCCGTCCCAGCTATATTTACATCCCCATGGGCGTAGTATTCCCTCATCCATCAAATTTATTAATCCTTTCATATTAGTACCATTACTAATAGTAGTAAAATTAATTTTTATATCTTGCTTACGTTCTAATTTAGATAATTTTTTATAAGCATATCTTATATCATCAATAAATAAACTAGATTCTCCTCCAGTTATTTTAAATTCTAAATCTTCATCTAAAGGTAATTTAGACAAAAAATAAATGAGTTCGTCATACATCTCGAATTTAGCATGGTGCGTTTTTGTTTCAAATTTTTGAAAACAATATTCACAATCTAAATTACAATATTCGGATATTTTAAATACAACAGCAGAAATATTTCTAAACACGATTATCCACCCCATTATAAAACTGTTTACAAAAAATAAAGCTATACCAGATACGGTATAGCTTTAATCTAAAATTTAAATCTGAAATTTACTAACAGCATTTTGTAGGTTCTGAGCCAATATTGCTAAGCTATGACTAGAAGAAGCTATCTCTTCCATAGCAGCAGATTCTTCTTCAGATGCTGCTGATACTGTTTGTGTTTCTTCTGTTGATTTTATACTTTGGGTTTCTACAATTTCAATAGATTCCACAATCTTGATATTATTATCACTCATAACCGAAACTGCGTCAGCAATTTCTTTTATCTGTTCAGTTATATCTTTTACAATAACAGAAATATTATTAAATACATCACCGGCTTCTGATACAGCATCTGCACCTATCTTAACTTCTTTAGTTCCTTCATTCATTGTATTAAGAGTTGTAGCTGTATCATCTTGAATCGCAGCAATAAGCTTAGATATATCCTCACTGGCGTGCTTTGCCTGCTCAGCAAGTTTCTTAACTTCATTAGCAACAACAGAGAATCCTCTTCCATGCTCTCCAGCACTTGCCGCTTCTATTGTAGCATTGAGAGCTAATAAGTTTGTTTGCTCAGCAATATTTGAAATTGTTTTTGTAATACTTCCTATTTCTACAGATCTAGCTCCTAATTTCTTAACCATATCGGCAGAATTGTTTACAGCAATTTTAATATTGTTTATCTGGGCTACAGCCTTATCAACTATAGCATTTCCATCATCTGCGGCGCTTACAGCAACTATAGAAGCTTTAGAAGCATTATCTGAAATTTTAGAAACCTCAGAAATATTAGACGTTACAGTAGAAACTGCCTCATGGCTTTTCCCAACTGCCTCTGTTTGCTTATGTGCAGCCAAAGAAATATCGTTTATAGATTCTGCTACTTGGGTAATTGCTAATGCAGATTGTTCAGCTGTTGCTGTCAATTGCTGAGATGATGCGGCGACTTGCTCGGCAGACTCTACTACAATTTTAAACATTTCCCTCAATTTAGTTCTCATTGCAGCAAGAGCATCTGCCAATTGACCTATTTCATCTTTACGAATGCATTTGCGTTCTTTATCTCTAAAATCGCCTTCTGCAAATTCTTCACAAATTTTAACCATATAGGCCAATGGTTTAACAATAGCTTTTGCAATCAATTTACTCAACAAAGTAAGCAGGATGAATATGAGCATTATTAATGCTATATTATTTCTAATAGCATTATTGATATTTTCTTCATATTCTGTTTTCATTGTTTTTGAACTGGATACATAATAATTTGCCAGCTCATTGCAATTATCCATATAAATTTTTATCGATGGTTCTGCAATTGTTGTATATGCTGCATACGCTTCTGCATTTTTATTAGCTATCGCTAAATTTAAAACATTTTCTCTTGCAGCCTTGTATGCTTTTCTGTTATTTTCTACTTCACTTAGCAGTGGCTTAGCGGTTGCATCCATTTCAATATCATCTAAGCTTGAATATAATTTATCTGTTTCCCTGGCATTTACAACTAATAAATCTATTAGATCTTGGTTTTTATTAATATCCGTTTCTGACATTAGTTGTAATGTGATAGCATTGCCTTTGCTTACATTCGTGACAATTGTACTTACTATTTGAGCTGGAACAAGTTTATCGTTATACATCGAATTTAATTCATCGCTTGATTGTTGTAAATATTTGCAGTCTACAACTCCAATAAACAGCAAAGCCGCAATTGTAATTAAAGCCATAAATAAAATCTTAGTCTTAATCTTAAAATCATCTAAATTTTTCATATTATCCTCCTTAAAATAGGCTTTGAATAGCCTTCAATCCAAACTGATTTAAATTTCTAGTTCCTATTCCAGCGACAAATGCAAAATCCTTCATCTTTACAATAGGTTCATTCCATTGTTTTTGCAATTTTCCATTTTTGATATTATACCAGCGCATATCTTGCTGATCGTATATGATAATATACGGAATATTAAGGCGCAATGCCATACTAATTGCATATCCTGTACCGCCGGCTACAATTACTTTTCCATTATTTACTGAATCTATAACCCCTACAGCAAAAACAGCTTCAGTTTCATTTATTTGGAAATAATCTCTGGCCAAAAGATCCTTGGTATACTCTAATCTAGCTGCATTCCTTCCCATATATTTTGCTACCTTTACAATATATTCACTGTATATTATACCCAATTCTTCTTTTGTGTGTTTTTTGATGCGTAAAAGACTACTTTCTTTTAGGTATGGCATATTTATTTTATGCCCTTCAAAAGAATGAATTACTACATATAATCCATTTTGAAGTGATAATGTTGCAAATACTGTATCTGACCCTTTAGCTCCTCCACTATGCAATATCATATTTTATTCTCCTTATTGGCTTTATCTATAGCGTCTTCTTCTTTTTCTCTATTGGTAAACCAATATTTGCATTCTACGCAGCGATGCATAGGAGGCCATTCCTTTATACCACAGTGAACGAGTTTCATCGTACAATATGGATCTTTGCAAAGATCAAAGCATTTTGGAATATTATCTTGCATTGCTTCAAAATTAATATATGAGATTGCTCCATGACTTGTCATAGATACAGCAGCATCCACATACAATATATCTTTCTTAATCTCTTTAGATCTGAATACTGGAAGTACAAATTTCTTTCCCACTGGTATTCTTTTTCTATTGGCAGCAATACATACTGTCATTATTTCCCCATACTTTGTTTTTGGTTCATACTTATACCCAACAGGTGCTAACCGATAATCGACCAAATCATCTCCTGTTATATTGATATAGATGTTATTTTCGTAAAGCATCCGCAAATACTTGTATATCTTATCACTATCCACCTTTTGGTCATCAAATGATAAAATATTTTGATCATTATCAAAATCTAAACTAAATAAATCATGATCGTTTATAAAAATGCGTGATAATTTAAATTTCATAATTAATCCTCCCCTTTGTATTATATATTAAATGTATCGACCTAGGTATTATTTTAAATACCTCAGATATATAATTGAAAGAGTAAAGTAATACAAAAAAGTAGAGATAGCATTTTGCTATCTCTACTATTACCACTATTTATAGCCATATAATAATTTATTTGTAAATCTTTTAGTTACTATAGCATCATAAGAAAAATATGGAAGCACTGAAGGCGTAAAATCTGCTGTCCATCTTGCTACATTAGATAGACGGAATTCATCTATATACCCACTTAGAAATCTTACGTTTGTTCCATCATTGAAATATCCAATACCTAAATTATAAGCCGTATTAAAATTATAATTAGCAAATCCAGAACCACTAGCCACCAATTTACCATTTGTGAATATATAAATAGTGCCAGCAGCTCTAGTAAAAGCTACATGTGTCCATACCTTTAATGGTACTCCCTTGCCTGTTGGAACTACTAATTCATCTCTCCACCCTCCGCCAAGATTAGATATAAATCTCATGCTATTTATATCTTGCCCTAAATTAAAATTAAATCCGCTCATTAACCTCGTTACAGATCCAAATAAATTAGGTCCTACAATAAAATTACTGTATGAATTTAAATATACCCAGCATTCAGCAGTTAAATTTCCAGTGCCAAAATTAAAATCTGGTGGTAGTATGTATTTAGATAACTGTTTCCATCTAAATACATACTACCACCAGATTTAAACTTATGCATAGATGTATTTATCACTGGATTTCCAACTGGTTGCCATGCCTTTTTGCACACATCTGTAAAATCTGTGTCGAAATGCATTAATGATTTAGTGTAGGTATCAACAGAAGGCAAATCATTCCCTCCTTCCATTATATTTATTTTACTTAATTTTAGTTACTTCATTATATGCTCCATTATTTCCATTAAACCAATGATCAACGGATTTTTTATATTGCTGAACTGCATCATCAACTTCTGCCGATTGAGCGGACGCACTAATATTATCGGATAAAGCATATTGATAATCTGCTGTGGACAGATTTATTATTGTTGCTCCATCCATTGTTCTTAGCATTGGAATGTAAGTTTTCATCTTGAGATATTTACGGAGCAATACAACAAACATCCCATGATTGCATTTATCATAATAATTTAATCCTGCAAATAATTTACTTGTATTTGCCAATGCATTAGATAAATATTTATACATTTCTAAAGTACCATTTAGGAAATTAGTAAATTCCCTATTATTTGCCCATATCATATTTCGTATATCCATTATCTTTCCATATCCAAAACTATATGCTTCATATTGGAATGACATGTTATATACTAAATTCCATACTAGATTCATATATGGAGCCAATGCCGCCATATCTATTTTATTCAGGTTTAATGCTTGAATAGAATCTGCAAAAGCTTCTAAGAGATAGTTGGCAGCATTATCTTTATCTTTAGTAATATCATATACTTCTGTATAAACGCTATACTGCTTATTAAAAAGATCTATATTCCATTTATCAGGAAACAAAACCGTATTATATGCATATAGATATATCTTACAATACATATATTTCATATGGATATATTTAGATAATAGCAACTTATCTCTATCGGCAATTTTTTCATATTCAGCCACAAATAAATTAAGATATGTAATATATTCTCCATCGCTATATTCTTGACTTAAATTAGCTATAAAGAAAAGATTACATTCAGAATCATATTTCTTAGAATTGTATAATTCCAAAAGTTCATCTCTTGTATATTCACCATTACATGTCTTATATTGAACTAAATATTCCGGGCAGATTGTAGTTACTATAGAATCTAATTCGTCTTTCCATTTTTTCCAATCATCACCATAAAAAGATTCTGAATCGGAATTAACCCATTCTTCCAAAGATTTGCATGTTGCTTTTTTTGCTTTTATAGCGGCTACAACTGCTTTATAGGTTTCATTATCTTTTATTTTTTCATATATTCTTTCTGGAGTGTAGTTAATCATTTTTTCACCTTCCTAAAATAGGTTTCTCGCTCTATATCTCTTAGTTTACATGGCTGTGTTGCTTTATATTGAAAAGATTTACCGGCTCTATATTCTACCATTCTTGAACATTCGACGCAATGTAAATTGCCACATGAAATAAAATCACATTTATTACAATCAATGCAGTTTCTTTTATTCAATAATGCTATTCTGCTTTCGTTAAACGGAATAGATATATCATCAAAATCTTGCTCTGGCGTTTCATACCTGTATATATCAGAATATGATCCACATGGTAAAACTTTTCCATCCATTGATATATCAATAGAATCTTCTAAGCAATTACACCATACCTTTTTACATTTATTATCACTTTTATAATAATCAGAAAGATTTAAATTAAAAATATTCATTCCTTTATCTTTATATTTATACATTATTTCCAATGCGGTTGTAAATAAAGAAATAAATTCATTTTTTCTATATTCATCATTATCTATAAGATAATAATATTCCCAGTTCCTACATCCACTAATGTATAAATGGTGCAAAGTGTCATCTATGTTTTTAAGCATTTGCAATGTAAGAGCTGATCGTATCACCATATTATCTTTATATTTACTAGACCCTATAGTTTTAATCATATTATTAAAATATGCATCATCATATTTAATAATATCTTTAGGAGTTCTAACTTTGGTATTTTTAATACCATCCCAGCTTAAACTTGTATGCTCAATACTTAATATTCCTTTATCTAAAAAATCAAGTATTGGTCCCATATTTGTTCCATTTGTATACATACCAAATTCAATTTCTATGTCTTTTATACGTTCTAATTTCTTAATATTAACGTATGCTGTTTCTATCAGATACGGTCTCAAGGATAATTCTCCGCTGGCCAATATTACGGTAAGCCTATCTCCGGTTGGGGCTGAGTTAAGGAACGCAAGCAGGTCATCCCATCTACAAAATGAATCTTGAATAGATCTTGATTGCTTTTTAAGAAAACAATATGAGCAATTCATATTGCATGCATATGAAAGATGAAGATTTATACTATTAATCATTATTTCACCTCAGAATAATAGCGTTTTAAATATGCCTTATATTCTACTATTATATCATATAGTCTATATCTATCATAAATAGTAAGTTGATCAAGAAATTCTTTTATAGCATCTGCATATATTTTAACAACCTTACAAGTGCTTTTTAGATAATTGCTTTTCCATTCAGACTTATATTTATTATATCTTTCATATCTGCATCCGCCATCACATAAATATGAATATTCACATTTTAAACAATCTTTATTAGTGCATGGAGTTTGCACCTCATCAATATCAAATTTTGTTCTTTCTTGACTCAATGCTGTGCAAACGCTTTCATTGCCATATGGATCTATAGTAATGTACTTTCCTATGTCGCAACTAGAAAAACTTCTATCATTATTTAAATATGCTATAATTTTATTAAGATTATCAGAATACATTTTCGAAATATCAAATGTATAAGGAAGTTGTTCTCTTAATATTTCATAGAAATCATCAGCATAATAATCTCTATGCGCTATAACGAATTGACCAGAGACATGATATTTTTTAAGTTCTTTAAACTTATCATGTATCTCTTTTAGATTAAACACATTGTTATTGCTAATTACAGATTTGATATCAAATCTCAATCCTTGGCTTATAGCATATTCAATATTTTTATATACATCTTTTGATATAGAATTTCCTGCTGTATTAACTCTGTTATTATTGAATCCATCCCAAGATAATTGCACTTCATTCAATGGATATTTTTTATTGAATTCTATAAATTCTTTAAAATTGGCACTGGTTGAAGTAACAACCTGAAATTTGATTTTACCATAGTATTTTTTTACTACTTCTTCCATAAGATCTAATCTAACTAAAGGCTCCCCACCAAAAAATAAAATTCTTGTTGGATTAAACTTTTGGATTTTTTCGTCTATCAATTGCATAGTCATTGATTTTGGATTTGCCCTATTTTTTATATAGCAATATTCACATCTATTTGGGCATGCTTCTGTTAATAATAAATAAATTTCACTATACATATAGCATCTTTCCCCTTTT
>Ga0172378_10001735_pt1 | contig 20191 bp, 16 predicted proteins | sample GrowelOW332metaG_FD_119755 | JGI IMG/M metagenome (GOLD analysis project Ga0172378, IMG submission 119755) | Groundwater microbial communities from an aquifer near a municipal landfill in Southern Ontario, Canada - Pumphouse #3_1 metaG | ecosystem: Environmental > Aquatic > Deep subsurface >... | reverse complement strand
GCAGCTCTTAACTTGTCAACAACTTCAACTGCACTTTTCTCATATTTCCAATTCACAGAATCCTCTGCACCAAGAGCCGTTTTATGAATATCAACATGAGGTGGTATGGCTGTAATGCCACACAAATAAATACACTCAATACGGAAAGCATCAGATGTACGAAATACAGAACCAATATTATGCATACTGCGAATATCATCTAAAACAACCACTAAGGGAAGTTTTTTTGCTTCCTTAAATTCTGCTTTATTTATTCTATTTAACTCCGTTATTTTTAATTTTCTCATTGTTCTTTTATATAAACCCGATGATAAAACAATCACTTCACAAAGATATGAATTATTCTGTTAATAATCATGTGAATAACAGTTGAAAACTTGTAAAAGAAAAAGGGAAAACTTTCCATAACTTATAGTGGATTTATGAAAAATATTAATAAAAAAAGTGCAAAAATTAATACTACAAATAGTTAACATAAATTTATTAATTCATAATAAACCGTATTTAAACAACTACTATAAAAAAATAAAAATAAAGTTTTTAACTTTGTACTTTATAAACAGGTTGTTAATAAAAGCTGTTTTTATCTATAAGTAACTTGATAACAAAGTTATTACGTTATATTTGAATAGTTAATAAAAATGATATAACTAATGCATTAAAAATAACAACTTTAAAAACAAATATATAAAACTATTTTTATCAACCTTATGAACAGACTATTATTATTAACATATTCTTTCAATTTAAAAAAATAAAATATATATAATATGAATGATTTAATAAGTGTTATTAACAAGCTGAAAAAAGAAAAGAATGCTTTGATCCTAGGACACTATTATCAGAATAGCGAAATACAAGACATCTCTGATTTTGTTGGTGATAGTTTGGCGCTAGCTCAATGGGCTGCTAAAACAGAAGCAGATATTATAGTTATGTGTGGTGTCCATTTTATGGGAGAAACAGCAAAAATACTTTGTCCGGATAAGAAAATACTTGTTCCTGATATTGAAGCCGGTTGTTCTTTAGCCGATAGTTGTCCTGCTGATAAATTTGCAGAATTTATAAAAACACATCCTGGATACACCGTTATTTCTTATGTTAATACTACTGCCGCAGTAAAAGCTTTAACTGACGTTGTTGTCACTTCTTCCAATGCTAAACAAATAGTAGAAAGTTTTCCTAAAGATGAGAAAATAATATTTGGTCCTGATAAAAATTTGGGTAATTATATTAATTCAATAACAAACAGAAATATGCTAATATGGGATGGTGCTTGTGATGTACATGAAAAATTTTCTGTTGAAAATATACTAAAAGTGAAAGTGGAACATCCTGATGCCTTAATTCTTGCTCATCCCGAATGTAAAGGAGCTGTTTTAAAATTAGCTGATGTGGTTGGTTCTACTGCTGCACTTTTAAAATATGCTATTAAAAGTGATAAAAGAGAATTTATTATTGCTACGGAATCAGGTATACTTCATGAAATGCGAATGAAATGTCCTAATAAGACGTTTATTCCCGCTCCACCGAATGATAGTACATACGGGTGTAGTGAGTGTAGTTTTATGAAATTAAACACAATAGAAAAGCTATATGATTGTTTAAAGAATGAATCACCTGAAATTAATGTTGATCCATATATTGCAAGAAAAGCTGTAATACCCATTAAGCGGATGCTTGATATTTCTGCGCAATTGGGGTTATAAAAATAATAAATCTAATAAAAAATAATAATATTATTGAGATAAGAGAAAATCACATAATTTGTGAATAGCTAAAGCTCTATGACTAATATTATTCTTTATATCATTACCAAGTTCTGCAAAAGTTTTATCATATCCGTCAGGTATAAAGATAGGGTCATAACCAAAACCTCCTTCACCGCATTTTTTTTTAATGATAGTGCCCTTTATTTCTCCTTCAAATAGATAATGTTTACCATTAATAATAAGTGAAATGATAGTGCGAAATTTAGCTTTTCTATTTTTTTTATCTTCCATGCTTTTTAATAACTTCTGCATGTTAGCTTCACTATCATGATCTTTTCCTGCGTATCTGGCAGAATATACACCCGGAGCACCATTTAATGCTTCAACTTCTAAACCCGTATCGTCTGCAAAACAATTTAATCCATAATTTTGAAAAATAAAATCTGCTTTTTGTTCAGCATTACCTTCTAAGGTTTGCGAAGTTTCAGGAATATCTATATGACAATTTATATCATTTAAACTTAGAAGTTCTACTTGATCCTTTAATATAGCAATGACTTCTTTTAATTTATGTTTATTGTTAGTAGCGAAAACAAGTTTACTAATCATTTTTTATGATATTATTTTATTTTATTTTAAGTTTGTCAAAACCTTCGCCATATACACCAATAACAGAACTTTGCGAGATAAATGCATTAGGATCAATATTTTTGACCATACGGAATATTTCAAGCGATTGTCTCTTCTTAGCTAGTACTACAAGCACCTTTACTTCATTTTTACTATACCATCCCATACCTTGAATAACGGTAACACCACGATGAGTATCTTTAATGATATGATCAGCTATTATATCATATTTTTTTGAAAAGATAAAGAATTGAACAGATTGCCGTGCACTATTAACTACCCAATCTAAAACTACGCCTATTATAAATAATGTGACAAAGCCAAAAATAACTCTTCGCCAATCATAAAATACCAGATAACAAGAACTGATAATTACCACATCACAAAGCATTATCATTCTTCCCAAAGTTACATCTCGGTATTTGTTTACAATAGCAGCAATAATATCCGTTCCACCTGTACTGCCGTTATAGTTAAACACAATACCAAGTCCGATACCACACATAGCTGAACCGATGATGCAGGCCATAAAATCTTGTCCTTCTCCTAATATTAATGGAGGAATTCCATTTTTCCCATTAAATAACAATTGAAAAAACCAGAGAAGAAAAGTAAGAACAAAAACGGCATAACCGGTTTTAATGCTGAATTTTGGTCCTAATATTTTAATAGCAAAACCCATTAATATAATATTAATAAGAAAATAAGACCATTGTATAGGAAATCCTGTGGCGTAAAATATAATAGCTCCAATACCAGTGGTTCCTCCAGTGGTTATTTGATAAGGTATTAAAAATATAGCCCATCCTAGCGAATAGCAGATTAAACCGCAAGTAATAAAAAAGTAATCCTTCAGTTCTCTTATAGAACTTGCACTAATTTTTTGTTGCATATAATATTTTAATAAAATATCTTTATATAACTACGTTAACGATTCGTTTAGGTATGACAATAACTTTTTTAGGAACATTTCCTTTGGTCCATTTTAGTGAACGTTCGTCAGCAAGTACAGCAGCTGTTATTTCTTCTGTAGTGGCATTTGCCGGGAATTCTATATTATAACGAGATTTTCCGTTAAATGATATGATATAGTTGAATGCGTCTTCTTTTAAATATTTTTCATCATAAGATGGCCATTTAGCATCACAAACAGAAGTCATATGTCCAATGGTTTCCCATAGTTCTTCGCAAACATGTGGAGCAAAAGGAGCCATTACAATAATTAATTTTTCAAGAATTTCTTTTTTGTTACATTTTAATTTTGACAGTTCATTGACACAAATCATAAATGCACTAATCGATGTATTATAAGAAAGTTGTTCAATATCTCCAGTTACCTTTTTTATTAATTTATGCAAGGATTTTAATTCTTCTTTTGTAGGTAATTCATCTTTTACAATGTAGTTTCCTGCTCTATCATAGAATAATCCCCAGTATTTATGAATAAAGCGGTTCACCCCATCAATTCCATTGGTATCCCAGGGTTTGGATTGTTCAACGGGACCAAGAAACATTTCGTACATTCGAAGTGTGTCGGCGCCGTATTTATCAACAATCATATCCGGGTTAACTACGTTAAATTTCGATTTGCTCATTTTTTCAACAGCCCATCCGCAGATATATTTATCATTTTCCATAATAAATTCGGCGTTTTTATATTCCGGTCTGCTTGCTTTAAATGCTTCTATATCCAATATATCATTAGATACGATATTTACATCTACATGAATAGGAGTAGATTCATATTTTTCTTTTAAATGAAGTGATACAAATGTATTTGTATTTTTAATGTGGTAAACAAAATTACTACGTCCTTGAATCATTCCCCTATTAACTAAACGATGAAAAGGTTCTTCAACAACAGAGATTCCTATATCATGAAGAAATTTATTCCAAAAGCGTGAATAAATCAGATGTCCCGTAGCATGTTCGGTGCCGCCTACATATAAATCAACATTTTGCCAGTATTCATCGATTTCTTTTGAAACCAAGGTCTTATGATTGCGTGGATCCATATAGCGCAGATAATAAGCGGATGAACCAGCAAATCCCGGCATCGTATTTAGTTCGATAGGAAATATGTTTTTTTGATCTATCTTAGAATTTTCCACCACACATTTATTAAGTGTATCCCAGGCCCATTTGGTTGCATGGCCCAACGGTGGTTCATTGGTTGAAGTAGGTTCAAATTTGTCTACATCAGGCAATTTTAAAGGCAAACAATCTTCGTCAATAACCTGGGGCATATCATTTTTATAATAAATAGGAAAAGGTTCACCCCAATAACGTTGACGGGAGAATGTAGCATCACGCAAACGATAATTTACTTTTATTTTACCTAAATTATTTTCTTCGACATATTTTTTTGTTGCATCAATGGCCTCTTTTATGGTCAAACCATTTAGGTTTAAATTACAGTAAGGAGTAATGCCGGCTTTAGGAGAATTGCATACAATACCTTCTTTGGCATCAAAACTCTCTTCACTTATGTCACATCCTTCTATCAATGGAATAATAGGTAAGTTGAAATGTTTGGCAAAAGCATAATCTCGTGAATCATGTGCGGGTACTGCCATAATAGCTCCTGTTCCATAACCGGATAATACATAATCGCTGATCCAGATAGGAACAGCATCACCTGTAAAAGGATTGATGGCATAATTTCCTGTGAAAACACCGGATACGCTGCGATCGGATATTCTATCAAGTTCCGTACGCTTTTTTGTTCGACTTAAGTATGCAGCTACTTCTTTCTTTTGATCGCTGGTAGTGACTTGAGCTACTAATTCGCTTTCGGGAGCAAGTACCATAAATGTAACACCGAACATTGTATCGGCACGAGTAGTAAAGATAGTAAAATTTACATTGCTATCTTTGACTTTGAATTTTACTTCCGTACCTTCGGAACGACCAATCCAATTGCGTTGAGTTTCTTTTAAAGATTCTGTCCAGTCTATTGTGTTTAGTCCATCAAGCAATCTTTGTGCATAGGCAGACACACGCAAGCACCATTGTCTCATCTTTTTTTGGACAACAGGATACCCTCCTCTGACGGAAACGCCTTCAACCACTTCGTCGTTGGCCAATACTGTTCCCAATTCCGGACACCAGTTTACCATCGTTTTTCCCAAATAGGCTATGCGGTAATTCATCAGTGTCTCTTGTTTTTCTATATCTGTTTTAGTTTTCCACTCTTTATCGCTGAAATGTAGTTCTTCCGTACAAGCTACATTAAGCTTATCTGTTCCGCAAGTTTCGAAAGTGCTGATTAATTCGCTGATTGGGCAAGCTTGCTTGGTATTATTGCAATAATAGCTATTGAACATTTGTATAAAAGCCCATTGTGTCCATTGATAATATTCCGGATCACAAGTACGTATTTCGCGATCCCAGTCGAAACTGAAACCTATTTTATCCAATTGTTCGCGATAGCGATTGATATTTTTAACCGTAGTTATGGCCGGATGTTGTCCGGTTTGAATGGCATATTGTTCTGCGGGCAGACCATAAGCATCATATCCCATCGGATTTAGAACATTATAGCCTTGTAATCTTTTATATCGTGCATAGATGTCCGATGCTATATAACCCAAAGGATGTCCCACATGTAATCCCGCACCCGATGGGTATGGAAACATGTTTAACACATAAAATTTTTTTTTCGTCTTGTCTTCGGTGATATGATAGGTTTTATTTTCAACCCATTTCTTTTGCCACTTTTTTTCAATCTCTTTGAAATTGTATTCCATTATACAAATTTTTTATAATTGACGATTTAAAAATATCTAATGATATTAGTTCGCAAATTTAAGTCTTTATTTTCTATTTTCCTCTGATTACTTCAAAGAAAATTATTACCCTACTATAGGGTTGTAACTTAGTGTATGGATCTATAGTTTAAATAAGGGCAAAAAAAAGGAGTACCGCCGTACTCCAACCTTTGTTAACCTTAAATCTAATACTATGAAAAACACAGTACAAAGATACGGCTTTTTATGAAAGTCGCAAGCAAAGAGTGAGAAAAGTGCTTAAAATATATGTTATTTAACATAAACAATGGTTCTATTAACAAAAATAATTAGATTTGCACTATAATTCGAATTTTTTTTTCAGAAATTATTTTTTTTATTCTATTTGAGTTATTGGTCAAAAAGAATTATCTTTGCTTTATTAAAAAAAAATAGATTTCAATTTCATATTAGAATAAAAGAATAGAGGAGAAAAAAAGTGAGTGAAGATATCGTACAGACTCCAATGATGAAGCAGTTTTTGAGTTTAAAAGCTAAACATCCTGATGCCTTGATGCTTTTTCGTTGCGGTGATTTTTACGAGACTTATTCTACCGATGCGATTATTGCAGCAGATATATTAGGTATTACTCTTACCCGCCGTGCCAATGGGAAAGGAAAAACTGTTGAAATGGCCGGTTTTCCGCATCATGCGCTTGATACATATTTGCCAAAACTTATTAGAGCAGGCAAACGGGTGGCTATTTGCGACCAGTTAGAAGACCCGAAGACAACAACCAAGTTGGTTAAGCGCGGCATTACGGAACTTGTTACTCCCGGTATTTCTATTGACAGTTCAGTTCTTAATTATAAAGAAAACAATTTTCTTGCAGCCGTTCATTTTGGAAAATCCGCTTGTGGTGTAGCTTTTCTTGATATTTCTACAGGTGAATTTTTAACCTCGGAAGGAACTTTTGATTATGTAGATAAATTATTGGGCAATTTTGGTCCGAAAGAAGTTATCTTTGAGCGTGGCAAACGGCAATTGTTCGAGGGCAATTTCAGTTCTAAATATTATACTTACGAATTAGACGACTGGGTGTTTACTGAAGCATCTTCGCGCGAGAGTTTGCTTAAGCATTTTGATACCAAAAATTTAAAAGGGTTCGGAGTAGAACATTTAAAGAACGGAATTATTGCTTCAGGTGCCATACTGCAATATCTCACGATGACTCAACATACGCAAATCAGTCATATCACATCGTTGGCACGTATAGAGGAGGATAAGTATGTTCGTTTGGATAAGTTTACCGTACGCAGTCTTGAACTGATTAGTTGCATGAATGAAGGCGGGAGCAGTTTGCTTGATGTTATAGATAAAACATTGAGTCCGATGGGTGCACGTCTGATGAAGCGCTGGATTGTTTTTCCGCTCAAAGAAAAACAACAGATCGATGATCGATTGAATGTAGTGGAATATTTCTTTCGTCACCCTGAATTTAAGGAGTTGATAGGAGAAAATTTACGTCTGATAGGAGATCTTGAACGTATCATTTCTAAAGTAGCCGTCGGTCGTGTCACTCCCCGTGAAATAGTACAGTTGAAAGTTGCTTTGCAGTCAATTGTTTCTATCAAGAATGCTTGTTTGAATACGGATAATGTCAGCTTGAAATATATTGGCCAGCAGTTTAATCTTTGTGAATCTATTCGTGACAGAATAGATAGGGAAATAAATAACGATCCGCCTTCGCTGATTAATAAGGGAGATATAATAAAAGCCGGCGTTAATTCCGAATTGGATGAGTTGCGTGAGTTGTCTCATTCCGGTAAAAAATATTTGTTGAAGATTCAGCAGAGGGAAATTGAAAAAACGGGTATTCAAAGTTTGAAGATTGGTTTTAATAATGTGTTTGGTTACTACATGGAAGTTCGTAACATGCATAAGGATAAAGTGCCGGACGAGTGGATTCGTAAGCAGACATTAGTAAATGCCGAACGATATATCACACAAGAATTAAAAGGATATGAAGAAAAAATTTTAGGGGCCGAAGAGAAGATACAAATTCTGGAAACAAAGATATATACGGATTTGGTACAGGCGCTGACTGAATTTATTCCTGACATTCAAATTAATGCTAATCAGATAGCACGCTTGGATTGCCTTTTGTCTTTTGCTGTTGTGGCCGAAGAAAATAAGTATATCCGCCCGATGCTTGATGATGATGTAGTGATCGATATTCATCAAGGTCGTCATCCTGTGATTGAAAAGCAGTTACCTATTGGAGAAAAATATGTGGCCAATGATGTAAAATTGGATAGTAATACACAGCAAATTCTTATTATTACAGGACCTAACATGGCTGGTAAATCAGCACTTTTAAGACAAACAGCCTTAATTACATTGATGGCTCAGATAGGTTCTTTTGTTCCGGCAGAAAGTGCCCATATCGGTTTGGTAGATAAAATATTCACTCGTGTCGGAGCCAGTGATAATATTTCCGTTGGCGAATCTACTTTTATGGTTGAGATGAGTGAGGCAGCTAATATACTGAATAATGTAACTCCGAGGAGTCTTATTTTGTTTGATGAATTGGGGCGTGGTACATCCACTTATGACGGAATATCCATTGCATGGGCTATTCTTGAATATCTTCACGAAAATCCCAAAGCTCAAGCCCGTACTTTGTTTGCCACGCATTATCATGAATTGATAGAGATGGAGAAGTCGTTCAGTCGTATTAAAAATTTTAATGTGGCTGTAAAGGAAGTAGATAATAAGGTTATTTTTTTACGCAAACTCGAATCCGGTGGTAGTGAACGTTCTTTTGGTATACATGTGGCAAAGATTGCAGGTATGCCTAAGAGTATTGTCAAGCGGGCTAATGTAATCCTCGGCCAGTTGGAATCCGATAATGGCAAGGGCATAAACGGTAAACCGATAGGAGAAATGAGTCAGCATGAGGGCATGCAATTAAGTTTCTTTCAATTGGATGATCCGGTACTTTCACAAATCAGAGATGAGATCCTGCATCTTGATGTTAATAATCTGACCCCGATCGATGCACTCAACAAGTTGAATGAGATCAAGAGAATCTTAATAGGGAAATAGTAATTCTTAAATATTAAATCCTTTTTGTTGGTATATAAACACGATCAATAGAATATTTTATCGTTAGATTAAGTATGGTTTTCCATATGTTTATTGTTTTTTTATAACAATATTACTTCGGCCCGTGTATGGGGGCTATATGGTTTCCATACACGGGCTATATAGTTTACGTACGTGGGCCGGATAGCCCGCATACACGGGCTAAAGTAATCTTGCTTTCAAAATATTTAATTAAGGCTTCAATTACAACTAATTTAATGATAAAGTACATTTAATTTTGGTTTGATTTATGATTTTATTATTTTAAAGGATAATCATCAAAGGCATAAAGTACTGTAGATAAGTAACGTTCGCCGGTATCGGGCAACAGAGCAACAATCATCTTTCCTTTATTTTCGGGAAGCAGAGCCAATTGAGTTGCTGCATAATATGCTGCCCCGGACGAAAAGCCTACCAGTAACCCTTCTCTCTTGGCCAATTCACGACTGGTGCGTATGGCATCATCGTTTGATACCGGAATAATTTGGTCTATTATCGAAGCATCATAAGTCTTTGGGACGAAACCTGCACCGATACCTTGAATTTTGTGAGGTCCCGGTTTTCCACCCGAGAGTACAGCTGAATCAGAAGGTTCGACTGCAACAATTTTAATGTTTTTGTTATGCTCTTTCAACGCTTTTCCTACACCGCTTATCGTTCCGCCGGTTCCTACTCCAGATACGAAGAAATCGATTTTTCCTTCCGTATCATTCCAAATTTCTTGGCCGGTGGTATGATAATGTGCCAAAGGGTTAGCCGGATTCTCAAATTGTTGTAGAATCACGGCATTCGATATTTTCTCTTTTAATTTCATCGCTTCTGCTATTGCACCTTTCATGCCTGTTGAACCAGGAGTGAGAATTAAATCGGCTCCGAGTGCCTTTAATAAATTACGGCGTTCAATGCTCATGGTATCCGGCATTGTCAAAATCAGTTTATAACCCTTGACGGCAGCAACAAAAGCAAGTCCAACACCGGTATTGCCACTTGTCGGTTCAATCAGAGTATCTCCCGGCGTCAATAGTCCTCTGTTTTCAGCGTCCTCAATCATAGCCAAAGCAATGCGGTCTTTTACACTTCCGGCAGGATTAAAAGATTCGATTTTTGCGATGAGCCGAGCTTTTAAACTCTTGCTTGCATTGTAATTACTTGTTTCCAACAACGGTGTATGACCGATCAATTCCGTTAATTTTTTTGCTATTCTTTTCATAATGATATAATTAATTTGTTTATATTTCTTTCGGTTGTAAAGGTAGTGTGGTTTAGTTAGATACGAAATACCATATCTGTGGTAATTATATGCTAACAATGTGGTAAATCAAGTGTTTTGAAGTTAAATAATGAAGAAAAAAGCCTTAGCTACAGAAAAGAGCAAAAAGAAATATGTAACTTTGAGAATTAATCATTTAAACATTTATACAACAATGAAAGTATATGTATTTTTGGCCGAAGGCTTTGAAACTATTGAAGCATTGGCTCCGATTGACGTATTTAAAAGGGCCCAGATAGATGTTAAATCCGTATCAATTACAAATGCCATAGAGGTTACTTCTTCGCAAGGAGTTCGGGTAAAAGCCGATGTTCTGTTGAAAGACACTGATTTAAGTGACGGAGATATGATTGTTATTCCCGGCGGCAATCCGGGCTACGTGAATCTGGCAGAATCAAAGGCTGTAGGCAATGTCGTAAAAGATTACGACAAGGCCGGCAAATATATTGCCGCTATTTGCGGTGGACCAACAGTTCTTCTTGCAAACAAAGTGGGCAAGGGTAAAGTCATTACTTGTCACCGAAGTGTCAAAGAAGAAATGTCTGATTATAAATATACCGGCAAAGATATAGAAAAGGACGGAAAGCTGATTACTGCAATCGGTGCCGGTCATTCCGTAGATTTTGCGTTGGCACTCCTACAACTGATGGTGGATAAAGCTACTATAGACAGAGTAAAAGCTGGCCTGGAAGTAAAATAAGAAATTTTATTTTTATCCAACAGTGTTCGGCTATTGTTTAAGTAGTTTCGGACACTGTTTTTTTCATTTGAAGCGATTGGTTTTCTATAAATAAACGTTTTTCAAAAATATGTTTTATCTTTGCATGTATTTTTAGATATAAATAAATAAAAGTAATAAAATAAATGGCCTTACAATGTGGTATAGTCGGACTACCGAATGTAGGTAAGTCTACACTTTTCAATTGTTTGTCAAATGCGAAGGCACAAGCGGCAAACTTTCCTTTTTGTACAATAGAACCCAATGTAGGAGTGATTACCGTACCCGACGAACGCTTAACGAAACTTGCCGAGATCGTACACCCGGGACGTATTGTCCCTACTACCGTAGAAATCGTAGATATAGCCGGGCTTGTCAAAGGTGCAAGCAAGGGCGAAGGCCTGGGTAATCAGTTCTTGGCTAATATTCGCGAAACGGATGCTATTATTCATGTACTTCGTTGCTTTGATGATGATAATGTAATTCATGTATCAGACAGTATCGACCCCGTTCGTGATAAAGAGATTATAGATACCGAACTTCAAATCAAAGATTTGGAAACAGTTGACGGCCGTATTCAAAAAGTTGAGAAACAAGCCAAATCCGGTGGTGACCAGGAGGCTAAAATAACATTTGAGGTTCTTTCCAAATATAAGGAAGCACTTGAAAAAGGGCAATCTGCCCGTACGGTTTCTTTTGAGTCGAAAGATGAACAAAGAATCGCTAAAGATTTGTTTCTACTTACGGCAAAACCCGTAATGTATGTCTGCAATGTAGACGAAGGCAGCGTACTGAAAGGAAATCATTACGTTGATAGTGTGCGTAAAGCAATAGTCGGTGAAGATGCCCAACTATTGGTGGTTGCTGCAAAAACAGAGGCCGAGATAGCCGAGTTGGAGACTTATGAAGATCGCCAGATGTTCCTTCAAGAAGTGGGACTAAAAGAATCCGGAGTAAACAGACTGATTAAATTGGCCTACAAGTTATTAAACTTGGAAACCTTTATCACTGCCGGTGAAATGGAAGTCAAGGCATGGACCTATCATAAGGGATGGAAAGCTCCCCAATGTGCCGGTGTGATTCATACCGATTTTGAAAAAGGATTTATTCGTGCCGAAGTGATCAAGTACGAAGATTATCTTAAATACGGTTCGGAAGTTGCCGTACGCGAAGCAGGGAAATTGGGTGTTGAAGGAAAGGATTATATAGTACAAGACGGTGATATAATGCATTTTCGTTTTAATGTATGATCATATAGAACTGAAATATTAAAGTATAAAATTAAAAAAGATGAATGACCTGCTGCTCTTATATATCCATTGGAACCCGAATCCCGAGTTGTTTAACTTATTCGGTATACCTATCCGTTATTACGGCCTACTATGGGCTGTGGGTATTTTCTTTGCTTACCTTATTGTTCATAAAGAATTTCATGATAGAAAAATAGAAGAAAAGAAATTCGAGCCGTTATTCTTTTACTGTTTCTTCGGTATTTTAGTCGGTGCACGATTAGGACACTGTTTGCTTTACGACCCCGCTTATTTCCTTCATAATATTTATCATGTTTGGGAAATAGTTTTACCTATTAAGTTTCTACCGGATATGAATTCTCTTAATCATCAGTGGGGAATATTCTATCCTTTATTGAGCCTTTTTAAGGGACATTGGGCATTTACCGGTTATCAGGGATTGGCAAGTCATGGTGGTACATTGGGTTTAATTATCGCTATAATCCTTTATTGCCGTAAGACGAAGATTCATTATATGGATATTCTCGATATGATCGCCGTAGCAACTCCCGTCACTGCGTGCTGTATTCGTTTGGCCAATTTGATGAATTCCGAAATTATCGGTAATGTGACTACTGTTCCGTGGGCATTTATATTTGAAAGAGTGGATATGCAGCCAAGGCATCCCGGACAATTATATGAAGCAATAGCTTATTTCATTTTATTTCTTATTATGGCGTATATATACAGACATAAAAGTTTTAAAATTCGTCGTGGGTTTTATTTTGGCTTTTGCTTAACCTATATCTTTGTTTTCCGCTTTTTTGTTGAATTTGTTAAAGCAGATCAAGAGAACTTTGAGGCAAATATGATTTTAAATATGGGGCAATTGCTTAGTATTCCTTTTGTTATTATAGGAGTATATTTCTTGTTTTTTTACGGAAGGAAAAAAGAAAAATAACATTTCTGTTTTTACAGAATTATTTAAGTTCATCTCTTTTTCTTCCAAAAGCTTTGGCGCTCATCTGTGTGATATCTACTTGCCAAATCTTTACATATGCAATGGCCGGTTCGCTATATCCGTATTTATTATCGGTGTAGTGATGCATAATGATATTCATTATCCGGCGTTTCTCATTTATTTCTTCGATGAAATGAACTATGCCACGACATATTACACTTTCCGAATGCATGCTGTAACTGCATGCCATTTCGGGGTGTTGGTAAGTCAGTTGCCCGGGTGAGCAAAAGGTGATGCAAACTTTTGGATTGTGCTCAAGCATTTCCAACTTACTTCCTTCGGGGCCCGAATGAAGATAGATCACTCCGTCTGCATATCCGAAAGACATTGGCAGTACATACGGATTATCTTCTAAATCGGTGAGGCCCACAAAACAAGTATCACAGCCTTGAATAATAGTCGCTATTTGTTGATTGTCTTCTATCGTCAAAGTTTTCATCTATAAATAAGCTTTTGCTTTTTCCGGATTATGATATCAATTCATAATCCAATTGTTTCTTTTCCAGATCGGCGCGTGCTACGCGAATAGTTATGGCGTCACCCAAACTATAAACTTTGTGTTTACGACGTCCACGCAGACAATAGTTCTTTTCATCAAATTCGTAATAGTCATCATCAAGATTACGTGTAGGTATCATGCCTTCACATTTGTTTTCATTGAGCTCTACGTATAGTCCCCATTCGGTTACGCCGGAAATTACGCCATCATAAATTTGTCCCAATCGTTCACTCATATATTCTACTTGCTTGTATTTTACAGATGAGCGTTCTGCATTGGCTGCTATTTGTTCCATTTCAGAGCAATGGTCGCATAAATCTTCGTATTTCTTTTGTGATGCACTTCTTCCCCCGTCCATATATTTGGTGAGTAGTCGGTGAACCATCATATCGGGGTATCTACGAATCGGTGAAGTAAAATGTGTGTAATAATCAAAAGCTAATCCGTAGTGTCCGATATTCTCTGTTGAGTAGCGAGCCTTTTGCATGGAGCGGATAGCTATCGTCTCGATAAGGTTCTGAGCTTTCTTTCCTTGTACATCATCAAGCATGTGATTAATGGATTTTGATATATCAGCTTTAGTTCCGGTTGTGCGTACTTTATAACCGAAACGAGCGATAAATTGCGAAAGATTTTCAAGCTTTTCTGGATTCGGTATCTCATGTATACGATATGGAAATACTTTAGGTTTTGTGTTGGAAGGTACTTTTCCAATCTTTTCAGCTACTGCCCTATTGGCTATTAACATGAATTCCTCAACCAGTTTATTGGCATCAGTAGATGTTTTGAAGTAAACGCTAATTGGTTTGCCTTTCTCGTCCAGTTCGAATTTTACTTCGAAACGGTCAAAGTTAATAGCACCTGCTTTGAAACGTTTCTGACGCAAAGCTTTGGCTATGGTATCTAATGTAATTAATTCATCTTTAAATAGACCTTCTTTTTTATCAAGGATCTCTTGCACTTCTTCGTAGGCAAATCTACGGTTGGATTTGATTACGGTGTGAGCGATATGTGTCTTTTTGATGTTTCCTTTAATGTCAATATCGAAAATGACTGAGAATGTTAATTTCTCCTCGTCTTGCCTTAAAGAACAAAGATTATTGCATAGTCGTTCGGGCAGCATGGGGATAGTTCGGTCAACCAAGTAGACGGATGTAGCACGTTTAACGGCTTCCTTGTCAATGATTCCGTCTTCTTGTACATAATAGGTTGCATCGGCTATATGAATCCCGACTTCCCAAAGATTATCTTTTAAAGGGCGAATAGAGAGGGCGTCATCAAAGTCTTTTGCATCTTTAGGATCGATGGTAAATGTTGTTACATTACGGAAGTCTTCGCGTTTGGCTATTTCTTTGGGATTGATTTCTGCCGGAATCTTATCAGCAGCTTTTTCTACAGCTTGAGGATAAACATAGGGCAATCCGTATTCGGCAAGGATGGCATTCATTTCGGTATCATTTTGGCCGGTTTGTCCTAAGATATCAATGACTTCTCCTATAGGGTTTTTGGCTTCTTCGGGCCATTCGGTTACTTTTACCAAAGCTTTATCACCGGATTTGCCACCTTTTAGGTTTTCTTTCGGGATGAAGATGTCGTTAGCCAATTTTCGGCTTTCGGTAACTAAGAAGGCATACGATTTACCGACTTGCAGTTTACCTACAAAAGTATCATTGGCGTGCTCGATGATTTTAACGACTTCACCTTCGGCTTCTTTGTTTTTTCTTTTGGCAAAAAAAGCAATTTCAACCTTGTCATTATTCATGGCGTGAGCTGAATTACGTTCGGCTACAAAGATCGGTTCGCCTTCGCCTTCGGGAATGAAAGAGTTTTTTCCATTACTTTTGCGTTGAAATATACCGGTCATCATCGTTCCGTGGTTATTAATACGAAATTTGTTTTTGCTGATTTCTATAATTCGGTCGTCGTCAAGCAGCGTGTGTATTATATCAATGCAAAGCATTTTTTGGGGATGACTGGTAAGATTCAACTCCGAAAAGATATATTCCAAATTTAGTGTTTCATTTGTTTTGGAACGAAAAAAATCACTTACAATATCAGCAAGCTCTTTTTTGTTAATTCTTTTACTGGCTTCTTTCTCTTTTTTTTTCATCATGACGGAGTTCTTTAAATTGTTAACTTACAAAGTAAGCAATAAATTATTAATAATTCAAGTATTTCTTGTACATTTGCAGTTATTTATCAATGAATTATTTATGTATAGTAAAATGTCTTCTCGTGAACGAGGTATATTCAAAGTTACTATATTAGGAAGTTTGGTTAATCTATTCCTCCTAATTATCAAATTTTTTGCTGCTTTTGTAGGGAACAGTGCAGCTATGCTTGCCGATGCTATTCATTCTTTTTCAGATTTCATTACCGATTTGATCGTACTTGTTTTTTCAAGTATTTCAAGTAAACCGCAGGACAAAGGTCATGATTACGGTCATGGTAAGTACGAAACGATGGCTACCGTTATTATTGGCTTGGCTTTGTTTGCAGTTGGTCTTGGTATCTTTTTCGATGGTTCTCTTTCTATTTATAAGTTTGCCATGGGCAGTCCGATAAAGGCACCCGGTATGATCGCTTTTATTGTGGCCTTATTTTCTATTATTTTGAAAGAATGGCTTTATAGATATACAATAAAAAAAGGAAAAATTTTGAATTCGCAGCCGGTTGTAGCTAATGCTTGGCATCATCGTAGTGATGCATTTTCTTCTATTGGTACGGCTCTTGGTATTGGCGGTGCCATCCTTTTTGGAGAGCATTGGCGTGTGTTAGATCCTATTGCAGCTGTTGTTGTCAGTATTTTGATCATACGTCTTTCTGTTTTGCTGCTTATCCCCTGCATAGGTGAATTGTTAGAGCAGTCTCTTCCCGATACGGTAGAAGAGGAAATAATGAAAGCGTTGACTTCTTTTCCCGGTGTTTCTGATCCGCATCATCTCCGTACGCGTCGTATCGGTAGTTATTATGCTATTGAGGTTCACGTACGTATGGATGGGAATATTCCTCTTAGCGAGGCGCATGCCATATCTTCGGCCTTGGAGCGTAAGATTCGTGGAATATTTGGGCAGAATACGATTATTAATATTCATGTTGAACCGAAAAAATAATGGAAAGTATTTTAATTACAGGTGCTAGTGGATTTATAGGTAGTTTTATTGTTGAAGAAGCGTTGAACCGTTCTTTTCAAACTTGGGCGGGCGTTCGTTCTTCCAGTAGCAAGAAGTATCTATGTAATCCGTTAATCCATTTTCAGGAACTTGATTTTTCTCACCCCGACCGTTTAAAAGCTCAATTACAGGCGCATAAAGATATTGAAGGCAAGTTTGATTATGTGGTTCATTTGGCCGGAGTAACCAAATGTATTGATAAAAAAGATTTTGAGCGGGTGAATTACCTCCAGACACGTTGCTTTATTGAAACACTGAAGGCACTTGATATGGTTCCGAAACAGTTCATATATATGAGTTCACTCAGCGTTTGCGGTCCGCTTCATGAAAGTGATTATTTACCTATTGATGATAATGATGTTCCTCAACCTAATACGGCATATGGTGTTAGTAAGTGGAAGTCAGAACAATATATTTGTAACGAATCAGGGTTGAATTATGTAATTTTTCGTCCCACGGGTGTTTATGGACCGAGGGAAAAAGATTATTATTTGATGGCAAAGTCCATACGTAGCCATATTGATTTTGCGGTAGGTTACAAACAGCAGGATTTGACTTTTATTTATGTGAAAGACCTTGTGAATGCTATTTTTCTTGCTATTGATAAACAAGTTAGTGGCAAAATGTATTTTTTGACGGACGGGGAAGTATATCAAAGTCGTGCTTTTTCAAACTTGATACAAAAAGAATTAGGTAATCCATTTGTTATTCATTTGAAATGTCCTTTATTTATCTTAAAAATAGTATCTTTGTCGGCTGAATTTATTGCTAAATGTTCTAAAAAAAGTAGTACATTAAATGCTGATAAATACAAGATTATGAAACAGAGAAATTGGCGTTGTGATATCTCTTCAGCAAAAAAAGAGTTGGGATATTTGCCGAAGTATCAGTTGGGAAAGGGTGTACATGAAACCATTGCTTGGTATTTAAAAGAAGGATGGCTATAAAGAAACAGGCTTTGAATTTATGTGGATAAACATTTTAAAAAAAACAGAACGACCTCAAGGATTATATGCCGTTGAGAAAGTGACGCTGATTTATACAGCGCTTACAACAATTATTATTTTTTGTATGTTCCGAGAATTACAGCATCCCGGTGAGATGTTGGTGGGTCGTGCTTATATTGTCGTGGCTACTTTTTTACTCATGTATGTTTTCCGTCTTTATCCTTGCAGGTTTACGGCATTGCTTCGTATTGTAGTTCAGATGGGACTATTATCCTATTGGTACCCCGATACCTTTGAATTTAATCGCCATTTCGAAAATCTGGATCATATTTTTGCTTCAATCGAACAATTTGTTTTTAATGGGCAACCATCTATTTGGTTTAGCAATGCTTATCCTCGGCTGTTAGTTAGTGAGGCTTTCAATATGGGTTATTTCTTTTATTACCCGATGATTGCTTCAGTGATGATATTCATCTTCATTCGTCGATACGGCTGGTTTGAAAAAGCTGCTTTTATTATCACTTGTGCCTTTTTCCTTTATTATTTAATATATATATTTGTTCCTGTAGCCGGTCCGCAATTTTATTTTCCTGCTATCGGATTTGATAATGCGATACACGGGAATTTTGTTGCTATCGGTCATTATTTTAATCTTCATCCCCAATTATCGTCAGGTCCCGGTTATCAACAAGGATTTTTTTATAGTCTTGTTGATGCTTCGCAGCAAGTAGGTGAACGTCCTACGGCAGCGTTTCCCAGCTCTCATGTTGGTATTTCGACGATATTGATGATTATAGCTTGGCGGGCAAATAAGAATTTCTTTTTCTGTCTTGCTCCTATTTATGTGTTATTATGCGCAGCAACGGTTTATATACAAGCACATTATGCTATTGATGCTATCGTTGGTTTCTTTTCTGCTTTTTTGATGTATTACGTAGCGTCTTTGTTGTATAAGCGTTTTTTAAGGTAAACGTTTATCTTGATTCTTTTAATTCGTTGTTGACAATGTCCGATTCTTGTATTTTGTCGAATATTTCGAAAAGTTCTTCTTTTGTTTCAGCCCTAAGCATCGCAATTCTTGTGTCACGGAAATTCGGGATACCCTTAAAAAGAGGGCTTGCGGCAAGATGCCGACGTACATGAAGAATGCCGCGGCGTTCGTCAAGCAAATTTACACTATCAATGACTTCTTGGTGTAGTACATTCATTTTCCATTCAAAAGTGAAAGGAGGCAGTTCTTCTCCTGTTTTAAGATAATGCTTTACTTCTTTAAATATCCATGGACGTCCGAAACTGGCGCGACCTATCATGATGGCATCCACGCCATATTTGTCAAAACATTCTTTGGCAATTTTTGGGGTAGTGATATCTCCATTACCTATAATAGGTATATGCATGCGAGGATTCTTTTTTACTTCACCGATAAGTGTCCAGTCAGCTTCTCCTGTATACATTTGTGCACGTGTTCTGCCATGAATTGTTAAGGCGGAAATGCCGCAATCTTGTAGTTGTTCGGCTAGTTCAACAATAATTTTATGATCGTCATCCCATCCGAGACGTGTTTTTGCAGTAACAGGTATTTTTACTGCATTAACAATAGCACTCGTGATCTCAAGCATTTTGGGGATATTTTGTAATAGGCCGGCACCGGCACCTTTTTTTGCTACTTTTTTTACGGGACATCCGAAGTTGATATCCAATATATCAGGGCCAGCCTGTTCGGCAATTTTTGCAGCTTCAACCATGGCCTCGGTATCTTTTCCGTAAATTTGAATGGCGACGGGACGCTCTTCGTTGCTAATGATTAGTTTTTGGATGGTTTTATCAATAGAGCGTATCAGCGCATCGCTCGATATGAATTCTGTGTATACCATATCGGCTCCGAATCTTTTGCACATTAAACGAAAAGCAGGATCTGTTACGTCCTCCATGGGAGCAAGGAAAACGGGTTGCTCACCGAAATCTATTTGGCCTATTTGCATGTCTTATCAACTATTTGAGTTATTTTGGTACAAAAATACAGAAAAAAGTCTACCTTTGTAGCTTTCAACACACGAAAGAAGATGATGAATATAAAAGATTTTGAAATCATGGCTCCGGTTGGTTCTCGTGAATC
>Ga0172378_10001734_pt1 | contig 20199 bp, 23 predicted proteins | sample GrowelOW332metaG_FD_119755 | JGI IMG/M metagenome (GOLD analysis project Ga0172378, IMG submission 119755) | Groundwater microbial communities from an aquifer near a municipal landfill in Southern Ontario, Canada - Pumphouse #3_1 metaG | ecosystem: Environmental > Aquatic > Deep subsurface >... | reverse complement strand
TAATTATGTCACACTATTTAAAAATAAATATCAAGGCATAACACCGGATGACAATTGCTACGATAAAGATTATATGCAACGGTCATTAGCAACAGTAACGACTATTGTATCTGACGGATTGAGCAAAAAGTATGGAGTAGATCTATGTAATGACTTAGATTTTTATTTTCCAGATGATTACCTTGAAGATACAGAAGCCCTATATGAATTTTTCGTTATAAGAAACACTGAAAATTTAGTAAATTATTTTGAATTTGAGTTAAAAAGAAATCGTTCGGATATTCTAACCAAATATTCAAAACTAATCCAGACAGAAGAACATTCGAAAGATTTATTCGTTATCCAAGCTAAAAAGAAGTTTAAGAATTTTGACGATGTTGTAATATTACATTTTATTAACGAGATATTAGATGATATGATAACTGAAGCAAAAGAATCAGCATATGTGCTATTTGATAAGATAGTGAATTTAGATCTATTTGAGGAATATAATAATAAAATATCACAATTATTAATTAATTATGGTAGCAAAATAGTATTCTCCGATGATCAAGAAACTGCTGAGAAATATTTAGTTACAATGAAAAATCAAGATAGTCGTAATAATATACGCAATGAAGTAGTATCATATTACTTAGAAACTTGCGAGATAGAAGACTAATTATGAATACAGAGAATGAAAATAAAGAAAAACTAAGATATGAAGTTTTAGGAAATCTACAATATGATAACTTTGTAGAATTATTAGATTTTTTAGGAAATAAAGTGCCTAAGGATAAAAGTGAAGATGAAAGAAATGCAATTATTGTTACAAGTCTAGATTCATTCTTTCCAGAGTTAACTGCTCTAGAAGAAATAGAATTTAAAAAAATAGCAGAAGATATTATTTATGGAAGAGAAAACTCCGAAAGAGAATTTAATAAATTCAAAATAGAGCATTCGACTGTAAAAATTGATAGGATAGGAACATCCGCAATATCTCCTAAAAAATATTGGGAAGTTAGTCTAGCCACTATAGAAAAAATATATGCACTAGCACTATCAGAATTACATAAAACTAATTTTGTCGATCATACAGATAATAAAATTAATATCCAAGTATTTAATGCAAAGACACTTGCTATATTTGAAAATTCTCCGCTTCCATCATCATTATATCTGTATAATAAAAAATTATTTCTACAGACTCATTCTGACGGAAATGTTATTAGTCCTAAGAATTTTTTTAAATATGAAAAAATATTAAAAGAACTTACTGGATCTGATACATTAATAAACTATATTGTTGAATACTGTAAGGCAAAAACTAACCCAAGGAATTATATGATGATGGTTAATCACATATGAACACGTCTAGATATTGCGTATGCAGATAAAGAACTAAGTAGAGAAGAAAATGTAGACTTTATTGAGAGAATAAAGAAAATAAACAATAAGAAATAGTTAAGATATACAAATAATAAATAGGAATGTTATATTTCTATTTATTATTTTAAAACGAACAATTAATTATATATGCGTAATAGGAGGACTAAAATATGAAAAAATTATCAATATTAGACGAGAAATATATTGAACAAGAGTCTAAGCTAGTAGAAGCCGAGAAAGATACTAGATATCTTATAGGTAAATTAAAGAGCGAAGCAAAAAAGTTAACAGAAAATAAAGAACTGGATGCGGCTGATATCCTTAATATTAAATATAGTGAAATTGCTGAATGCATATCTAACAATGATTGCAAGAGTATCATCAGCGAATGTGGATATAGGGTTAGTTCGGGAGAAATTTCTCTTGAAGAAGCAACTGCAATTTCAATAGTTGCTAGTGATATACTGAATTATTCTTTAGAAGAAGAAGCTAATAACTTTGGACTATTTGCAGATGAAAACAATTTTACTCTAACAGAAAGTCTTGGTGTACAACCTAATACTGCTGGGAAGATTGCAGCTAATAAAATATTTATTAAGTTACAAGAAAAAGCAGCATATGCTACAGAAGTATATAATATTGGATTAAAGGAACATGATGCTCCTTGCATATATCAGGGGTTAGTCATATTAGGTGAAATCCAATTAATGGAAGCCTCTTCTGGTTTGAAACAAGCCTATATTAACAAAGATAATAAAATGGAAAATTATCATCTTGGTAAGACAAAAGCTATCCAAATAGCTAAAATCAAAAAAGGTAAATTAAACGTTCATGATATAACGTCATCCAGTGATAAGATTGAATCTGATCAAGCAGATGAAAGCATAAGTAAAAGAGAAGCAGCTTATCATAAAGCCTCCGGAAAGTAGGTAATACTATGATAGTAGAAGAAGAAAATTCAAAAATAAAACAACTTAATGAGATGTTTGTTAATGTTCTTCCAAGCCTACCAATCAATATTGAAAATTCTATATATTATGCAAAACTAAGAAATCTTATGCACGGTGAAATAATTAACTATTGCAAGGAACAAATGGAATTGAGAGATGATTTAAATTTTTTACGTTTGAATATTGGTCAAGAACTTAGCGAAGATAGTATACGTAAATATCTTGATGGACTAAAGGATAAGTATAATGGAGTAGATAATAATGTTGCACTGGATTATCATATCGAGATTACTCGTGTTGATTATGGTGTTCCTGTATTTGTCATCATTAAACGCAGTAGTATATACATGAAGAAATTTGTATATCGCTTTAGAAAGAGTTCAAGTGAAGGTATAGAAAGTCTTAGCAATGCAGGTATTAATGAGGGATCTATTATTTCTACTAAAGAAGAACGAAAGAAGAAATATACTGATTTTACTGGAGGTATAATATAATATGAAATATACTTTTTTAAAAACAGATAAAGTTGGTCTTAGAGAACAATATACATTTACTGGAAGTACTTTAGAAATTTTTATTCCAGAGCGTTTCTTAGAACCAGATAGTGATATGTCTAGAATACTTGGAGATAAGCTTGAGACTATTGGACTATTTTGGTTCAAAGTTAATGGGTCAGATATATATGAACTTCAATTGCCAGTTAAAATTAAGATAGAATTTAGTGATAGATCATCATATACTGGAAGATTAAGAGAAGATATACCTAATAATAAATATGCAGTTTTTATTTTACATAATGGAGATGCATTTATATATGATAACAACCATAGAAAAAATATTGATGATGTCAAATGATTTATTAATAAATGTATTGAAGGAGCTAAACTACCAAATACAGTATCATACAATGATACATATAGTGTATTTATTAAGCTTCTAACATCAACTGAAACCTTTGGTAAGTTAGGCGTATCATCTGCTGCCTTAGAATTTTTATTAGAGGAACTATGCAGAGATAGAAAGAATCTATCACAACCATTTCGTAAGGCATATAATGGAAAAAATGATCATTCATATCGTATGGTTAGAATAACAAAATTAACATCTCTCAGTAGTACCTTTCAGAGTATTACAGGAGAAGACATAAATTCTCAGTTAGCCAATTCAATATTACGTTGTAGGGAACATAGAGAAGAAATAGAAACTCCTATTGAGAAGATTATCAAATATTAAAATAAAATGATTAAGCATAGTGCTTAATCATTTTTTATTATTTATTGATTTGTATCAGGATAGTAATCATATTTTATTGTTCTTGATTTAATCTTCCCATATGATCCATCAGTTATATCCTGCATTGCTTTATATTCTAGATAATCTGTTGGAGTTTCGGGGCCAGGATGTTCAGGTGTATCAACTTTAGATGTTTCACTTAAGCTCTTAGCCGTATCAATAACAATTTTTGGAATAATGTTTTCGATAGTTATATTTTCTATGAGTTCTGTTATTTTAATTCTTCCATCTTCTGCGTCTTTGATACATGCATCTACTTTTTCCATTGATGGTAAGCTGGCTTTAATATTATCTTCTAATCCTTCGCATGCAAGAAATGATGTTAGTGAAAATTTGTACAGTTTAAGATATAATGCTAGTGCATCATGTAGATCAATTTCTACTCCACTTTTTCTATTTATAAGATCACTTAATGCTCTAAGAGAACTTTGTGAATGTTTAACTTCATTTAGTAGTGCAGTTATAACAGTATGTGGACTAAGTAATAATAATATTCCTTTATCTATAACATATGTAATGGCCAAACTATTTTCTTTTTTTATAGGAACTGAGACTATACCAAATATAGAGCTTCCAGGAACACCTTCTTTTTCGGCAATTCTAACGCTTCTATTTGTACCTGAACTAATTGCAAGAGTTAATTCTTTTTCTAGTATATAAGACGTAATTTTTCCACTGTTGTATAATGGAATTAGATTTTCTATTTCTGAAATTTGCATAATATTATCCTCCTATAGTATACTTATTATAATAAATTGTTCCTTTCAAAAAACAATATATTATATAAAATATTATAGATAGAATGTGAGGATAAAACATATGGCATATACAGGATTAACTCCTACAACAACACTACGTTATCTTAAACGAATGTTAGGCACAGTTATACAAGATCTAGAAATTACGGATGAAGAAATGATGAGAGTAGTATTTCAGGAATCTGTACCTACATACAGCAAATATTTTCCGTATAGGTATAAACTAGGATTAACACCTGATGATATACTAGATGAAAAATACCCTAATGTCTACAAGCTTCCTAATAAAGACAGATTAGAAATATTTGGAGTGCACAGAGTATGGTTGAGCAATATGAATCAATTTGGTGGAAGTTTGCTACCATTAGTTAATAATCCGTTTGAGAGTCAGTTTCTTAATGATTATTTATCTAAGACTGTCACTCCTACAACTTTTGAGTTTCAAGCTCCAGATATGATTACTATTAAACCTAAGATATACATGAAGGGTTCAGCTCTAATAGAAGTAAAAGCTATCCATCCTAAACATCTTAAAACAATACCGATAGCAATGAGAGAACAGTTTTTGCAGCTATGTTTGGATGATGTATTACTTACACTATATCCAATAAAGCACAGATTTGCAACAATGAATAGTGTTTATGGTAGTATAGAGGTGTTTACAGAAATGGTAGACACTGCTAAAGATGATAAACAACAACTTCTTGATAAATGGGCAGAAGCTTACCTACGTCAAGATAATGTTAAGAGACTTTGAATAGCGTAAATATATAAGTATATATTATAATAATGAAACGATAGGATAATATCAGCAATGATATTATCCTTTTTATTCAATGTAAATGAATATTATAGCTAGATATTTATTTTTACTATGAAGAAATGAGTATATTTATTACATTAAGAGAAAAATAAATATAGCTTATATCGTTACGAAAGGAAAAAATATTATGAAGATCAACATTTCTATCCCTAAGAGTATCCGCATTATAACATCCAGTTTACAAAATTTATCATTTGGAATGGGGAACCGAGTAAATTTTGCACCTAAGAAGCGCGTGAAAAGAGATAAGTAGTTATAATAAAAAAATAGAAAGAAGATTAGGATAAATCCTAATCTTCTTTTTTTTACTTTATAAGTTGTTTATATTAGTCAGCAGGATATGCAGCGTCAGCTGTTGTCCATGCAGCTGTAGAAACAGCAGTATTATAAGGTGTACCATCGTTACCGTTAATTATGATAACACCACAAGCAGGCATAAATTCTGCGAATGCTTGTCTCTTTGTCATCATGATAGAAGGTGTACGAGATCTATTTGGATCAATATAACCCATTTCTGTTGAGAATGTGTAAGGGTAATATTTGTATGTCATTTGAGTTTCGCTTGTAGGTGTGAACAATATATACATTGCTCCAGTAGGAACATTTGTTGATGAAATAACTTTATAAGTATTTGCTCCAATATAAGTACCAACTGAGTAATCTACAGAAACACCATCAACATTACCACCTTGACCACCACGGAATTGCCAATCAATATTAGCAAGAACAGCGGCATCTAAAGGGTTAGCTATAATAGAGAATGTACCAGTTGTTAGATATGTTGCATTCTTAATCTTTTGAGCTAAGTAATCAATTTGAGGTTTAAGTTCTTCTCTCCAGGCTTTAGGAGTTCCAGCAAAACCAGGCATAGGTCTGCAGTTGAATACTAATGAGAAAGCACTAGCATCACCATAATCTGCAAATTCTTTATTTCCAGGTTGGTTAGCAAATGAATGTTTGATAAATGTTAAAGCATCTAAATCAAGTTTCATTGCGAATGTATTTGTCATTAAGTCTACAGTTTCTTTAGTTCCATCGATTTGATATAAAGCCATCATATCATTTAATGATTCGATAGGAAGTGGAGCATTAATGTGTTGACCTGTAGGAATATCAATATCTTGTCTTGAGATATCAAATCCTAGAGATTCACCTTCTTCATTATATTCTGAAGATATTCCTGCACGGCATTTAATAGATAATACGTTTGTAGATACACCTGCAATAAATGCAAATGTAACTTTGTCATTGGCACCATCAAATTTAACGATAAGTTGTCCACCATCACTAAGATCATAGACACCAGTTCCCTTGACTCCAAGTTTTTCACCAATTTTTTGTGATACTTTGACATAGTTAGTCGCAGTAGCAGTAGCAGTTCCAACATAGGTTACTACACCATCAGCGATTGTATATATACCAGTTGTTGCTGTAGCATCTAAAACATACAGTGCAACTTCACTAAGATCTAATTCATCTAGAGGTTGAACCTTTATAGCTGAACTTGATCCTGAAAGTGTTACATGTGCGTCAGATGTGAAATCTACTACACTAGCAGCTCCGCCGGATAATACTTTTGTTACGTATCCTGTGAATTCTTTACCAAGAGCATCAGAAGCAGCACCACTAGAATCTATTAAACCTTTAGGGAGATAAGTTTTTACTCCACTTGAGTTAATAAGATAAGGTTTTGTGTATGAAACAACAAAACGAGGGCTCTTTGCAACTTCAGTTTTAAGAGCTTCTTTAATTGCGAACTTAGGCCATAATTTACGGATAATAGGCATAGATAATGAAGCAATTGGTTGAATTCCAGTCATTGAGCTTTCTTTTAATAATCCGTAATTAGTATTTCTCATAATTTCACTTATAGCTACAGTATCATTTGCACTGCAACCTTCAGTTAACGAACCTACATAGCTTTCAAATAAACTAACATCTGTAGCTATTTCTTTGTATCCTTCACCTAGGATAGAGATTCCTTGACCTTTGAAAAAGTCATAAGATTCATTTAATACTGCATCAGCAGTATGAATTGGTGTATTTTCCATATGTATTCCTCCTTGAACATTTATGTTCATTCCTTTTTTCTAAAATTTGTTAAAATTTTAATATAGTATTTAGTATTAAGAATTATTTTTTGATAGGATCACTCTCATTTAAACCTAGTACTTCTCGTAAAGCCGCAACAGCAGTCAGTAATTCTGTGTTTAGTAAAATGTAAACGTACAATGCTTTCTCGTACTTCTCTGTAGGAAAGACATCTGTAATATAACTTCTAATTTTAATATTAAGTCTATCAATTTTTTTAGTATATTCTTGTATTTGCTTAAGTTGTTCATCATCCAATAAATCAGTATCAATAATTTCTAAGCTTTTAGAAAATAGTTCACCGTAATTCAATAAATTTTTTAGTAAATTAAATATTTTCAATAATCTTTGTTTTTCTGATACCTCTATTGGTTCCTCTGTAGTTGGTAACCCAAGCGTTGTTTGGTCCACCATTCCATCAGAGTTCATATAGTCAGCATCGTTTAAGTCTTCATCTTCAGTACCATCAGTCTCAGTTGCGTTATCATCTTTCGATAAATCTTCACCCTTATTAGGAGTATCTATAGGCTCATTTTCAAGTTGATCGTCCTTTTCGACTTTGGCATCTTTAAGGTCACTGCCGGTATCGGCTATCTTTTTTTGCGGATCTTTTTTTACTTCACTAGATTTGACTTCAGTTAATAATGAATTCAAATCAGAAAAGTAAAGCTGATCAAAGTTTTTCATACGATCACCTCTCTAAATAAATATATTTAATATATAAATATATAATTTTTTGTTTAATATAAAAAGAAAAAATTTAATAATTAATATATTTTTAACGTTTTTATAGTAAATCTATCCAACAATAAATTATGTACTTAGAAGTGAGGAATGTAATATGAAGAAAAAAACAACAGAAGAATATAAGAATGAGGTGTTTAATCTTGTAGGAGATGAGTATATTGTTAGTGGCGAGTATATCAATGATAGTACTAAAATCCCAATGTTGCACAAAACTTGTGGAAAATATTACATGGTAGCGCCTAGTAATTTTCTCAAAGGAAATAGATGCCCATATTGTGCATCTATTATAAAGAAACAAAATCTAATATATGGCGGAGTTGATGGTACTACATTTATTAGAAAGAAACAACGTTTGGAGAGATATGATGAATTTAAGGAAAAAATATATAAACTTACACATGGCGAATATGATATAATATCTCCTAGAGAAGAATATATAGATCAGAATCATACAATTATGATAAGACATAAAAAGTGTGGATATACATATGAAACAACTCCTAAAAAAGTATTACACGGTGATCTCTGTCATAGATGTTATCCTGATGGTAAGAGTTCTCTGCAGATATTCAAAGAAAAAGTTAGGGCATTAACTAAGGATCAGTATATAGTGCTTGGGAAATATACACGCTCAAATGTGAAACTGAAATTTTTACATAAAGTCTGTGGAAAATCATTTTATGCTACGCCTTCTGAATTTTTATGCATGCATGGTATGTGCCCACATTGTCTAGTAAAAGAAAAGAAAGAGCATATTCTAGAATATCTTAGGAATCTAGGAAATTCTGTAGCTACTAATAGCCGAAGAAATTATTTTTCACATTATGCAACATATGATTTTTCTGTAAATAAGAAATTTCTTATAACATATAAAGATAAAGATTATTATTTTCCTGTATACGGAAATACCGATATGCGTAATAAAAAGAATCATAATAAAGAAAAAAGAGAAATTGCATATAAAAAGAAACTCTACTTATTAGAAATTCCTTTTTGGGAATATTATAGAATAGATGAAATATTAGACAGCCTTTCGATATTAGCAGGGGAGAAATTATCATATAGTAAATTTAATAAGTGAAAAAAGAATCTTAGTATCACATCATATGCACTTTATAAAGAAAGTTTAAGAAAAGCATAAAACAAATAATTATATGATTATAAAGTTATCTTTATTTTAGGAGGCAAAATAAAATGGAAAATGTTTTAATTAATGAGTCAGGTTTCAGTTCTAATGTGAAAATTACTAGTAAGAATGTAGACACAATAGAATTTATTGCTTGTTTGCAAGAAGCTGACAGACCAAATAGAAATGGAAGAGTATATAGCAAAGCTGTATTAGATCAAGGAATCAACTCCCCATATATAAAAGAACGTTTAGCTACTAAGAGTTTATTCTCTGAATGTAGTCATCCTCTTGGTTCTGATATGCACAGACAAACCGAACTTGATGTTCGTAATTCAGTATGTATTATTGAGGAAATTTGGTGGGAAGGAAATCTCCTTAAAGCCAGATGTGAAACATGCAATACTAGCCTTGGAAAAGATTTTAAAGGACTACTAGAACAAGGTTCAATAGCCGCATTTAGTCTTAGAGCACAAGGAAATGTAATAAACGATGGTGATTTAGTGAGAGTTCAATCTCCTATAAATATAATCACATGGGATTATGTTGTTAATCCTAGCCATGATAAAGCATGGTTGGAGAGGATATGTGAGTCAACATACAATGCAATTCTTAATAGAAAAAATTATATGAATGACAGCATGGCACTGATGGAGGCAAATAATATGTTTGAAAATGGTGAAATTATCAGCCTAGATGAAGTCGCACCTATAGAAGCAACTGTTGATTATACAACAACATATGGTAAAAAATTTAAACTACTAGATGAAATGTATATTCCTAACAAAAATGATACAGTTATATCAGTATCTGATGATATAACAATATTACATGAAGGTAATACCACAAAGAAAGTTTTAACCGAAGATTATATTGTAAAAGATATAAGAGGCAGAATTAATGCTATTATGAGTGGCGATAATTCCGGGAAGGAAATATAATATGGAAAAAGTATTTAACTTAAGTGAAGCTTTCGCAGAAGTATATGAAAGTATGAGAGAAAAGAATGAGAACGATGCATTTGATAAAATTCAAATAGAACTTGAAGAAGCTGATATCGAAACACAAAGAAGTTTTACTATAATTGAAGACTATTTCAATTTATATGCACTTCAAGAAGAAAATCTTCTAGAAGTATTACATCCAGGAGATCCTGGTTATGAAGCTCCAGTTGGACCTGTACCCCATGATGCTAAAGATACTGATAAACCAGAACAACGTAAAACATTTAAACCTATTGATGTTACAGCCGAAAGACATGTTGATGAGGATGTACGTAGTAGCATTGAAAAATTACTAGCTCTTGCATCTAAAAATGATAGTGATCTTCAAAGAGATCCTAATGATGGTAAAAATATGGGATATCAACCTATTGAAGGAATCGAATTTGATAAATCTATAGGGAGCATGAAGTTTCCGGAAAATATTAAATTCTTTATTGGTCAATTAGTCAGTTGGATTAAACGTGTAATATTATATTTTATAGAGAAATTCAAAAATCTTGTTAGAATTCTTACTGGTCATAAAGCAAAAGAATTAGATTCAAATGATCTAAAATTAAGACTAGATAAAGTCAACAAACTTAAGGTTATTGGTCTTCCTGGACAATATGATAGCGATAATAAGTTAAAGACAATTACAGCATATAAGATGACCGATGTTGGTCAATTTAGCAAGTATGTTCCACTATTTAAAGAGAGTTCAACTATTACCGAAGGTTGGTTAGACAAATTTGATAAAAAAGGTGATAATGTTAATCTCGCTAAGGCCCCTGTTGTTATATCAATAGATGTGTCTCGTGATTTAATTAGTCTAGAACAACTTATAAAGCATTTCCTAGATCTATTTGATAATGCATATGGTTCAAATGAAGAATATTTGTTTGGAACTGGAGATCTTGAAATGTTGCTTACAATATTCCAAGGAACATTTAAATCTATTACTAACGGAGAATTATCTTCCTATGAAGTTGGCGGTGGTATGGCTCAAACTGATGCGGTAAGTGCTGATAGAATAAAAGAAAATCTTATGAGAACAAAATCTAATACAGATGCTCTTAAACTTGCATATCAAGCAACTAGCGAAAGAATATCTGCAGTATCTCAAATAATAGGACATAAACAATTAACTATGTCTTCTAATATGGGCGTTGCATTTAAATACTTCTCTTCTGGTACATATCAAGAAATGATAAAAATTCTTGATGTAATAAATCCAAGAATTGAAGAAGCTAGTAAATTTGAGAAGAAACTTGATAACATTCAAAAGAAGTATAATAAACTTGTCATTGAACTACAAAAAATAAGTATAGCTTTAGGTGGATATGGTAATATTGCATACTCCACAATATATCAACGTAGAATTAGCGATTTGTTTAATGCATCTCGTTATATGAGCCAAGTGATTACACTAAGACTTGCGGCTCTTGGTATATATATAAAAGAACTAAAAGATATTAGAGCAACTATTACTAACTTAAATATTGTAAATACGAAATAATATAAAAAGAAATAACTTAGGTTATTTCTTTTTAAAATCAAATATTAAAATATATTATATTATTGAGTTATGAAAGGGGAAAATATGAGGATTACATATTATGGAAGATAACGTCGAAAAGTTACAGCAAGATTTAAAATTAACTAAAGGAAATTACATAGTTTTTTCAGATACAGGAATGGATTTTAATAACAAGCCTAGCGCATACTCACATTTAATCGAGATACAAGATATAACGTGAGATAATGAAAATGACGAAAATTTAAGATTCATTATTAATGGAAAAACAAACGAATGGGTAAACTTTTTAGTAAATGTTAAAGACGGAACTATAAGTAGAGCATATTGAAAAGCACAGTTATCTTATTCCTCATTGTCTTCAGCAGGAGTAATATCCTACATTGGAGATGAACTATCGAGTAAGACATACTATTACTTAGATGAATAGAAAGAGAAATGATATGAACAATATAGAATATAAAATTATATCTATGAATAAATGATCGTATATAGTTGAAGATCCAACTAGTGCATACGAACAGAAGATAGAATTACGATATAATCCTGGTAGGTCTTCGTATGTTGGTAAAAAATCATTTTCATATGATCATGTAGAGTGCTATAAGAAAATAAGTGAAATTGATGGAGTACTAACACTAGAGCCACAAAAATATATAGTAGAACCTAATGGATATATAAATATTATATTTGATGATGGTACTACTGAATTTTTTCATAAGATGGTAGCTTTTACTTGGGGTGATAAATCCGGTAATCGCTGAGAAAAAGGTATGACTATTGATCATGTAGATGGTGATAAATCAAATAACACACCATGAAACCTTGAGTATGTATCATCTAATGTTAACTTAGCTCGTGCTGCAAATAATGGATATAATGGTAAATTTAAAATGTTTATCGATGAATGCTTGCTTGCAGATGATCCGGTAGCTACTCTTACAGAAGCACAACGTGATCTAAATAATTAATAGTGTTTTTAAAAAATAAAAACACTTAGATCAAATAATTATAGAGTGACAAGCAAAGGAAAAAATATGGAAGAAAGAAAAAAGATATTATTTGCCTCAAATAATAGAGGTAAATATGATGAACTCGTACAAGATTTTTATACAGTAGGATTTGAACTAATATATGATGGTAATTTAAATTTACCTGAAACTAGCAACAGATTATCACAAAATGCATATACTAAAGCGGCAGCTGCTGCTAAGGAAAAGGGAATGGTAGCCTTAGGGGATGATAGCGGAATATTTATTGAAGCTCTCGATTACTTTCCTGGTGTATATTCTCGTAGATGATTTGGAGATGAGAATGACGATCATAGTCGTAATCAACAAATACTGCGATTAATGGAAGACGAAGATGATAGGACAGCCTATCTCATTAGTAGATTTTCTCTGGTAGATCCAGATGGTAAGGAATTATTCAATACTAAAGTAGAGAATAAGTTCTACATATCTCGAGAAGAACTTGGTACAAATGGTTTTGGGTATGATAATATTTTAATTCCTAGCGAGGAAATGGTCAAAAGAATAAACACTACAGACTGTTTCACTATAGGAACTTATACCCAAGAAGAAAAAAATATCATAAATAATAGAGGTAGGATTGCTAAGGAACTTGAACTTGTATACACATACAAGTGTGATTAGGCGGAGGAAATAATATGATTGAGGATATAAGAAACAGAGATTTATCGAAGGTATGAACTTTCAGACAAAAATGAGTTAAGAGTTCATATGATAAACTACGAAGAGTGTATGGTCCTGATGAGGTGAGTAATGAGAGTCTTAAAGAATATCTATTAAAGACGTATGATGAACGCAATACTCTCACTGGAAGATTTTTTAATAATGTAACCAGAAAAAATACAATTATGACATTAGAGCAATTTATTGACACATATTTAAATATGCCATATATATTGTCTGGCTATACTACATTATTTAAGAATCAAGATGATTCTATAAATATTGGTGCAGCTGCACTTGAGTTTTTATTAGATTCAAGATCTAAATATAAAGCTAAGATGCAAGCAGCAGAATATGGCAGTAATGAATACATATATTATAGAATATTGCAGTTAACATACAAAGTTCTAGCTAATTCATATTATGGTATTCTTGGTGAAAAAAATTCAATATTTTATAATTCATTTGTACAAAATTCTATTACTATGACCGGTCAAGATTTGATTACTGCATCTATTATATCTATGGAAAACTTCCTAGAAGATAATGTAGATTTTAAAGATACCGATGATATGGTAGAGTTTGTAAATAATATATTACGTGAGAAACATGAATATAATATAGTAAAATATATAGACAGACCAATATCTAGTACTGAATTAAAAGAATATTTTATTGGTAAATGTCTAGGGTCAATGGATACTGACATATTAGATAAAATTGTAGATAATATGAATGAAGAACAAATAGCCTTATGTTTTTACAAGAATAAGATCACTGATCTCATAGCTAATACATGGTTTGAAGATAAGATGAAACATCTAGTAGAGTTTGAATATAAAGAAACTCCTGATCCAGCAATGGTCGATGAGTTAAATGAATTTAAGAAGATTGTAATTGACTTTTGTTTCTATGACAATATATTTGAGGATAGATACAAACGTTCGATGAAGGATATTCGTAAATCAATTATAACTATTGATACTGATAGTAACTTCATTAATCTAAATAGATATATCAAACTTGAAAGTAAGAGATTATCTTTGGATACTAGTAATGAAGTTCAGCAAATGACATTGATGAATATATTCGTTAGTATCACAACAGATGTATTAAAACAAATTTTTTGGACACTTACAACAAGTATGGGTCTAATCGACAGATGCAAACCTATCATTGAAATGAAATCTGAAATCACATATAAACGAATTCTTCTTACTCGTAATAAGAAATCGTATGCTGGTTTAGAAATTGCAGAATTTGGTAAATTATTAAAGAAACCAAATCTAGATATGAAAGGTCTAGCTATACGTAAGACAACAGTACCTAAGAAATTACGTAGAGAATTTACTAATATATTAAAACATGATATATTAGAAGCTCCAATAATTAATCTTAAAGAAGTACTAAGTAAGTATGATAAACTAGATGATGAAATAGAAGAGAAGTTAAGCATTGGGAATACTGAATATACACTTCCAAAAAATATTGAATCTATAGAAACTTATAAGGAACCAACCAACATAGAACCAGTTAGAGCTGCTCTTCTATGGAATGCTATAGAACCAGATAAACAGATAGTTCCACCAGAAAAAATTAATATGCTAAAATTAAACGCAGCATTATGAGATGGACTAGAAACTATGCCAGAAGACATAAAAAATACTGAAAATACTGAAACTACATTTGAATGGATAAAATTAAATGTATCATCAGAAGTGGCAGAATTATATAAGAATAATCATAGCAAATATTTAGCTATACTTGAAACGACATTTGGTAGCAAAGACAGCACAACGAATCTTGATATTTCAAGATTTGGAGTATCATGCATAGCACTACCTAAAGGAATAACTTCAATTCCAAAGTATCTTATACCATTTATAGATCTAGAAACTATGGTAAACAAAAATATGACCAACGGATATATTATCCTTGAAAGTTTAGGTGTTATATGTGAGGAAGTGAAAACTACTCAATATAAATCTAATATCGTCAGTATTTAAAGTTTATTATATATTGTTCTTTGAACATTATATTATATAATGAAAATGATAGGAGATTGAATAATGAATTTAGTTATACTTGCAGACAGTGGTGATATTCCAATAATAGTTACAATAGTAATTGTTGTAGCAATATTGGTTGGATGGACTATATATAGATATATTGCATTTAGTAGAACCGCTGAATTATTGAATATTGAAATGAGTATAGACGATGTTAGAAAACTTTTTCCTTATATACATCTATACAAAGACAGAAGTGGCACCATATGTGGTCGTACAGCCTCACCTATGTGGCTGTATAAAGTGCACTTAGAATTTGATACCACAGGAAAATTAATACGTATAAAAAAAGACAGGTAACACTGTCTTTTTTAGCTTCTACAGAAAGGAGGTAAATACAGTGAATATTATATATAAAATATTAGAAAAATTATATACAACTTCTAAAGATAATTTAGTATACAACGATATATCTATGAACGTCCATAATAGAAATTATTTAGAAAAAGTACTAAAAAATAAATATAAGGATGCAACTGTTAATATAGTAGTTATGGACATTAACAATCTAAAAATAGTTAATGATACAGACGGCCATATAGCTGGGGATGAAACAGTATTATCTGCATGTAAGCACTTTAAAGAGTGTTTCGGTGCTGATAACTGCGCAAGATTTGGCGGAGATGAATTCATCGCATTTACTGATATTTCTAAAGAAACAATAAGTAATAATATGATGAAATTTACTAATAATAATACATATGCTATTGGAGTAGGATGTAAAAAATCTGAAGATTCAATAGGAAGTATTATGAAGATAGCCGACTGTGATATGTATCAAAATAAACGAGCAATGAAAATTACTAATGAAAATGATACATATTGTACCAAACAAATAATACAAAAAAACTTAGAAAAAAACATTTAAATAATACTATTATTTAAATGTTTTTATATAAAATATAGCAAAGGAAAATAACACATTATGGCAAAAGAAATTACGTACAAAGAAATGAATTCATTAAATTATTTAATTAACAGCGCAAATATAATTGAGAGTAGAGATACCATAGAGGAATTGGTCGGTAGTATTGCATCAGAATTTAAAATTAACGATACATTTGTTGATAAATTTCATGAGTATATTACCCCAAAAATATTTAGCGAATCAAATTCTATATCTAATGATATGATATCTAAATATGAGGGTTTATTTGATAAACAATTTTGGATAGAATCACCTAATAAATCACTAGATAATATATTAGATGAAAAATTCCTATCTACATATGAACTAGATAATGCAGACATTAATAAGGTATTTTTATCAGCTAATAGAGAAATGTTAAATAAAGAAGTTATAGAAAAGTTCTTTAAAACTTTAGATAAGGATACTAAAAAAATAATTATGAATAGAGTTCCAGATGTTATAGATATCAAGTTTATTATTCTTCAATCTGAAGATTTAACTGTTGACATTTTTAATAACGAAGCTATTAGAAATATTTGGACTAAAGAGTCTATTGAGAAAATTTTTAGAAATAAAGAGAAGTTACCATTAAATTTCTTCTTTAGAGGTATAATAGAAGTAGATAATTATGCTTGGCAAAAAAGAATGCTAAACTCTACTGATTTTAATTTTGTTTCAGGAGCTGGAACTTTTGATATTGAACTATTAAAAACAATTGATAGTTTACATGAAAATCTAATACCTCAAGTAATTAATTTATGCACACTATATGCTGGTAATGCACTTACTAATAATGTACTTGAATATATTATGGAGCATAAAGATCTATCTGAGGACTTCTATACATCTTACCAAAATTTGTATCTTGAAAGAGGAATGAAGAGAAAATTTATAGCTTACATTGAGAATAGAGGATTTACAAAACTTGTAGAGTCTTTATCCTAGAAACGGAGAAATATTTTGAACACAGGAATTATCCTAATGGATATGGATGATGTATTAGTTGATATATCTCCATCTCTATATTCTACAATACGAAAAAAGTGACTAAAGTATAATAAATGATTTGCAGATCTTGGTCCATTGACTGATATCGAGGTATATAGTCGTCCATTCTTTTATGTGAATGAATGATTAATTAAATCTGTTGCTAAAGGCTTACCGCCAGCAGCATATACAGATCTGCAAATAGCTATAAACAAGGAATTAGTAAAAGACTTTTTCAGTGTAGATTTCTATAAAACCTTATCTCCAACAACTCTGGCAAAAAGGACTCTTATGAATAAATTTTATATAGATAGTCCTGAAGTCACAAAAGTCTACATTATAACTAAATATGTAGATGACGCCATGATACAATATAAAAAGAATTTTATAGAGAAGTATTTTAAGAGCAATAAGATTGAAGTTTTGTTAGTACCAAAAGGTGAAAGCAAAGCTGATCTAATTAAAGAAAAGGGAATAGAATGGAATTTACTCATTGATGATGAGCTAAGCAATATCAAGGACTTTTCAGAAAAGTTCAATTTAACCGATAAGGAGTTCCTACTTCCGAGATATGGATATAATAAAATGCCAGCATACCTTAGTATACTTATTAAAGGTAAAGGTGGAGCATTTACATATTATGATCCAACAGAAAAATAAATATAAAGATAGAGGTTTTAACCCTTTATCTTTTTTTTGTCAAAACAAATTATTATATAATAAGGAAGAAGGTGAAGAAATATGGCTAAAATATCAACAGATGAATATCTATTAAAATTAGTACCTTCGTTTACTGTATTTAATATTGTCGAGAAATACGCAATAGACAATAATAAAAGTGGAACATTCGGAAAAGACGATGCCAGTGATATATTTTATTACGGAGCGTATGTAGCTAATACTGAGCTATCTCTATATCGAGCAATGTTTAAAATATTAGATACTGACAATGCAGAAATTCTGCCAAATGATGATACATATTTTAAAAAGATCCTAGCAAACGGAGAAATAATATACATAATTTCTTCAGATAAACCAATTTCTTTTAATAGCAATTGTACTATGATAGGAGTAGGATATTAATATGAGAACAACAATAACTTGTACTTCTTGTCCTAGCAATTTATACAGAACAGATACTGGATATACTATCGAACTTCCAGAGAGTACTTATAATACCTCGTGTATGCATATAGCAGCTTTAAGCGAAAATATTCTCAAATATAGATTTGATTATCCAGAAATTGATCAAGGATATAATCTTAATATTACTAGCGATGGAGTAGTATATTTATATAAAGCTGATAGTGACCTCGTAATCTATGACATACTACAACCAGAAGAAAGTACAACTAACTTCGATGATATTATGGCTAGTACCTATAGTGGATTGGTTACGGATGTTACTAAGATACCATTAGATTATACTGAAATATTATGCACAATAGATGACGATAAAAATCTAATAGTTCCATACAATGAGTTATATACTACAGATGGATATATACATTTTGATAGTCCATGTGAGTATGATACAACTGATGAATATGGCCATTATATAGCAACGTCTATTATAGATACAAACTTTACATTTTATAAAGCACAAGAATTTAGATTCAACTGTGATATAGAGCTAGATGTTACTAATTCTGAGTATACACTAATCGAGGCTGGTAATACTATTACCGCCACACTAATATATAGCGAGGATACGCAATTCTCAGATATTACAACATTTAATATATCAGTAAATGATAGCGTAACGGTAGTTCCTACTAAGATACTATTGAAAATAGAAAGGGGATAATATGAAACTGTACATAGATAAAAAATATAGTGACGATTGCAAGATTAAACCCAACTATTATAGTATATTATACGGAGAAACTGGACAGACTGATGAAGACGGACAAATAGTTTCTATAGATGATACGTCTCTTACTGATACCAAACTCTATCATGAAGTAAAAGTATCAACTAATAGTAAGAAAATAATAAATTATGGCGAAATTTAATAGTTTTATATAATTCGTTATAATTTTAAAAACAATTATTTATATTATGTTTGAAATACAATATAAGGAGGAAAAGTATATGAATAAAAATAAGGACTTAAAGAATCTCTTAAGAGAAGGACAAGCTGAACAAGCTGTCGATAATATCTTAGAAGATCTTGAGCTAGGTAAAGCCGCTGCTGAACCCGTACAAAATATAACAACTGATGCTACTACAGAAACACCTGATATTGAAAATACGGACGTAAATCCCGATGTTGAGCCTAAAGCTGAAGAAGTTGATGGTATAGTTGTTGAGGGTAAAGAACCTTCTACTGCTGAATTAAAACATATTGAGAAGGTTGGTGTTAAAAAATATGCCAAAGAAGGTGCTGCAAAGATACCAACTAAAAAAGTTAACGAAGATGTTGAGCTTGGTGCAGCTGCTGCTGAACCGGTACAAGATATTACTACAAAACCTACCGAGGAAACTCCTGATGTCGAAAACACAGATGTAAATCCTGATGTTGATCCTAAAGCTGAAGATATTTTATCGGTAGTTGTTGAAGGAGAACTTCCTGAAGCATTAAAGAAAAATATGAAAGATGATAAGGATGACGATGATAAGGTCCCTGAAAAATTAGAAGATGGTTCTGATGATGAAGATCATGATGAGGATTCTGATGACGATGAAGACTCCGATAAAGATTCTGATGAAGACGAAGATTCCGATAAGGATGAAGATTCCGATAAAGATTCTGATGAAGACGAAGATTCCGATGAGGATTCTTTAGATGAAGATGTTGAACTTGGTGCAGCTGCTGCTGAACCTGTACAAGATATAACAACTGATGCTACTACAGAAACGCCGG
>Ga0172378_10001733_pt1 | contig 20203 bp, 22 predicted proteins | sample GrowelOW332metaG_FD_119755 | JGI IMG/M metagenome (GOLD analysis project Ga0172378, IMG submission 119755) | Groundwater microbial communities from an aquifer near a municipal landfill in Southern Ontario, Canada - Pumphouse #3_1 metaG | ecosystem: Environmental > Aquatic > Deep subsurface >... | reverse complement strand
CTATGAAGTCACCGTCTTTGAAGCTTTGCATGTGGCCGGTGGCGTCTTAATGTATGGTATTCCGGAATTCCGTCTTCCTAAAGCCATTGTTCAGTCCGAAGTTCAGGGCTTACGTGACTTAGGCGTCAAGATTGAAACCGACATGGTTATCGGCCATGTTCTTTCTATTGATGAATTGATGAAGGAATACGGCTTCGAAGCCTGCTTCATCGGCTCCGGTGCTGGTCTGCCTCGCTTCATGAATATTCCTGGCGAGAATGCCAAGGGTGTTTATTCAGCTAACGAATTCCTGACCCGTATAAACTTAATGAAGGCTTATAAGGAAACCAGTGATACTCCGATTCTCCATGCTAAGTCAGTGGCCGTTGTCGGTGGCGGAAATGTTGCCATGGATGCCTGCCGCTGTGCCTTAAGATTAGGTGCTGAGCATGTCTACTGCGTCTATCGCCGTGGCAAAGAAGAACTTCCGGCCCGTAAGGAAGAAGTCGAACATGCTGAGCAAGAGGGTGTTGAATTCCATCTGCTCAACAATCCGGTCGAAATCCTTGAAGATAAGGAAGGAAATCCTAAGACAAATCCTAATTTCGGTTCGGTCAAAGGAATCAAGATTGAGAAGATGAAGTTAGGTGAACCGGATGCTTCCGGAAGAAGATCACCTGAACCTACTGGTGAATTTACCACTTTGGATGTCGACTGCGTCATTATGTCTATCGGTACTTCTCCTAACCCGCTCATCAAGAACACAACTCCTGGTATTCAGACTAATCCCCATGGCTGTTTAATCGTCAATGAAGAAACCAATGAAACCACTAAGGAAAAGGTCTATGCCGGCGGTGATGCCGTAACTGGTGCTGCCACTGTCATTCTGGCTATGGGTGCTGGTAAGAAGGCTGCTAATTCCATCGACGAGTTGCTTTCCAAGAAGTAGAATCCTAAATTGATTCATAAAAGGCTAATGGCTGTTCATTAGCCTTTTTTTATTGTCAAAAAACGTTTTCTTACCTAATACAGTAAGCTTCCTTTGTGAAAAAACAGTTTTTGGATAAAACTGTTTGAATGATTGCACAACGTTGCTATAATCATTTCGAGGACAAATAATCAAATGATAGATTTTGATGATAAAGAAGTTTTTACCGGATTAGGAATCTCGGATGAGATGATTGAACAGATTCATACTTTGATGAGTTATGTTGATAAAATCAGAGACAACGGAGAATTGGATATTTTCACTCAGCTTTTCCAGACTGATTTCCGCATCCTGACTTATTTAGTCGGTCATCAAGGAGCTCACCCTTCTATTATGGCCGATGACTTAAAAGTCACCCGTCCGAATATTGCCGCCAACTTGCGATTACTGGAAGGCAAGAAGATGGTCGTGAGAGTCATTGATTCCAATAACCGCCGCCAGATATACGTCAACATCACTCAGACCGGACTCGATTACGTCAAGCAGTGTGAAGCACAGCTCGGGTATCTTTTTGCCGGCTGGTTCAACATTCTTGGCAAGGATGAAGTCAACCACCTATTGAAGATCTTGGACCTTTCTTCTAATCCGAAGGTTATGACTGATGATCTAAAGAAGTTCAAATTTGGAAAATAATGACTGAATTCCCAGTTTTATCCAAAAAAGTAGCTCCCGCTGAATTAGTAGTGTTCTTTGACTTTGAAGGCACTCAGTTTTCTCATAAAGCGATAGCCGTTGGAATTAATGCCTATGAGAAAAACGCCGGTGATCTATTTCCGTTGAACGGAGAAGTGATTTCCTATAAAGCTTATATCCAGACTAGAGATAAGATTGGGCCCGTCGTCAAAAAAATGACGGGAATCGATGAAGGTCTTCTTAAAAAAGAAGGCAAACCTTTTGCTACCGTCATCAAAGAAATCATCAACCTGACGAGGAACTATCCTAAGAAGGTCTATATTTCGTATGGTGAAATGGACTTGAAGATTCTTTCCGGCAGCTTAAATTTCCATGATGACTATCAAGCCAGCTTCTTTAGGCATGTCACTAGAAACTACTTGGATTTCCATGAATACATCTCCCGTTTCTTGATTGATGAAAACGGTCAGTCTCTTTCCATTGAGAAGCTTCTTAATTATTACCATTTGATGGAAAAAGGCAGCGCCCATGACCCTTTGTTTGATTCCAAGGCTTTGATGGATATCTTCTTAAGTTACATTAAATCGCCAAATAGAACCATTGATGAGGTGATAGCAACTTATGGAAACAATAGGAATGTCAAGAATATCAACCGGGAATTAGTTCTTAAACTAATCCGAAAAGGTAAAGTCGAATATAGTGACTTGAAAGAAGCCATTGCTAATACTTTATGATTATCAATTACCCTGATGGCCGGAAATCCAATTATCCGGAAAAGAAATATGATAAAGTCGACCACCGCAAATCCATCAACCGCACCGAAGAAGAAAAAGCTCATGACAAATATATTAAAGCCAACATGGGCATGGTCTTTGAATCCGAAGTATCCAAGACTTGTGATTTCTACCGGGAAAAAGGAATAGCCGATATCTATAAAAGGCCGACTCCGATTAAAATCGTCAAAATGAGTAAGACTCATCCTGGCATGATCTGTGAAGCCTACTTCCAAGAGAAGTCTACTACGGATTATGTCGGCATCTATAAAGGCCTATACATTGATTTCGAGTGCAAGGAAACCATTCACGATGAAGTCCCTTACCATATGATCAGGGAACAGCAGTATGAGCATCTTGAGTTTATCAAAAAGCTAGGCGGAATCGGCTTCTTCCTCGTTTCTTTCAAAGCGGTAGCTGAAGTCTATCTCCTTGATGCCTCTTATATCCTTAATGCCGTCAAAGAGAAAAAACATCCTGGTTTTAAAAGGTCTTTCTTCAAAGAAAATGGCATCCTAGTTGAGAGAGGATACAATCCTCCATATCTGCTTTTAGATGCCATCGATAAAGCCTTCTTTACAAAATAACAATCAGTTATTATTCTTGCCTAAGAACGATAACAGACGTGGGTTAGTCGATTGATTGAAAATATAGTCACTGTTCCCTTTTTCGACAATGTAGCCATTGTCCATAAAGATGATTTGATCAGCGGCTTCCTTAGCAAAACTCATTTCATGAGTGACAACCACCATCGTCATACCTTCATTGGCCAATTGCTTCATAACATTCAAGACTTCACCAACCATTTCCGGATCCAAAGCTGAAGTGGGTTCATCGAATAATAAAGCCTGAGGATTCATACATAAGGCTCTAGCTATAGCCACTCTTTGCTTTTGACCACCAGATATCTGTGAAATACGGAAATTGATTCGATCGAGCATTCCTACCCGTTTTAAATTGGAAAGAGCAATCCTAGTTGCTTCTTCTTTACTGCGGTGAAGGACTTTTCTTTGAGCAATAGTGCAGTTTTTCAAGACCGTCATATTCTGAAAAAGATTGAAGGACTGAAAGACCATTCCTAAGTCACGTCTGACCATATTGGCATTGATTCCAGGTTTTAAGATATTGACTCCATCAAAGAGGATTTCACCATTAGTCGGAGTTTCCAGTTTGTTTAAGCAGCGAAGTATGGTTGATTTTCCAGATCCGGAAGGACCCAAAATGACAAGACATTCTCCACGATTGACATCGAAGGAAATATCCCTCAAAACTTCGGTATCTCCGAAGGTCTTAGCAATATTCTTGACTGAGATAACCGGTCCGGCATAACCATTCTTAAAAATATTAACTGTGTTTTTCATTTTATTATGCCTTCTCCGTTTGGAAATGTCGGAATCCGAAATTGAACTTCTTCCCATCCATTCTCTGCTTGGTGAAATAGAGAATTCCATTAGTGATAAGAGTAAGAATCAAATAAATAAAGGCAATGATGATATAAGTGGCAACTAGGTAATAGTTCTTATTGGAAGCCTGACCAGCCTGGAAGTACAGTTCAGTAACACCAATGACATTCAAGACCGAAGAATCCTTGATGTTGACAATCCATTCATTTCCAATAGTCGGAATGGAATTTCTAATGGCTTGAGGCAAAGCCACTGAAAACATAGTTTGAAGACGAGTCATGCCTAAAGATCTAGCACCCTCAGTCTGACCGTTATCAATACCATTAAGACCGGATTTGACGATTTCACCCATGTAGGCGGCAGTATTAAAGGTGATGATGATCATACCGGCTATGAATAAACCGTCAAAGATAGCCGCATCGGAATTAACGGTGTTCCAGTTAATGCCGATAGCTAAGCAGCCAAAATAGAAAATCATTGCCTGAACCATCATCGGAGTTCCCCTGACCACTATCGAATAGACATGACAGAGGCCTTTAAGCAGATACTGAGGTCCTTTCACATACCAGGGAGAATTCTTATGGATATGGATGCCTTCCCCTAGAGCTAGGAAGATTCCTAATAAAAGTCCAACTAAAGTACCGACAATTGAAAGAAGCATAGTACAAATAATTCCATTCCAGTACTGAGCAGAATAGTTTTGGAGCAGATAGCCAATCTGCTCAATGATGTTTCTATCAGTCGTATCCGCTAAAGTTGATATAAGTGAGTAGTTAGTCATTTTATATTGACGAACTACGATTAACCGCAGCTTCCATTAAACTCAGTCGGGTATCAGAAGTGATGGAACTTAAAGCCGTATTTAAAGCCGTCTGCAATTCCGTGTTGCCTTTCTTGATGCCGATTGAGACACCTAAGGAAGCTAAAGAAGAGCCTAAGATCGTCTGATCAATATGAACAATACCTAATTTAGAGTTGGCAGCCACAATGGATTCAGCCACTGGGTATTCAGCTGTCATTGCAAAAGCACCGCCCTGCTGAACATTCAAAGCCGCCAAGGCAAAGGAATCAACCGGATTATTATGGATGGCACCATAGGTGGTAAAGACATCAGTGATGATGTCATCAGTGACAGTCTGATCCTGAGAGACTAACATCTTGCCATTGATGAAAGCGCCGAAATCATCTTTGCTGATGGCGGAAGTATAACCATCCGCGGTTTCCTTAGTAGTAACCAGAACCAATTCCGAATGATAATATTCATCAGTGAAGGAAATAGACTGTTCACGTTCCTCAGTGTCAGTCATACCGGCAATGACAGCATTAATGGTGCCGGCCTGGAGATTAGGAATCAGCGATTCCCATTTAGACTGGAAAATCTTTACTGTCATTCCCGTCTTCTCGCCAAGAAGCTTGGCAATCTGAATATCGTAGCCATCGGCATAAGAACCGGAATTATTGCTGACGGGAAGAGTGTAGTCGCTAGAAGAAGTCTCTGCCCAATTGAATGGTGCATAATTGACTTCCATTCCAATCACTAACTCATTGCTAGAGCCACTGATTGAAGAAGACGATCCACAGGATGACAAAGAAGCCACAGCAAAAACGGACAGCATCGTAAGAAGCACTTGCTTTTTCATGGTATTCCCTCCTTAAGGGTTAAAAGCGATATTTGCCATGAAAGAGAAAAAGGCGGTAGTTTTCCCATTATAGGAAAGCTACCGCCATTGCACTTAAAGTTCTTAAAGTACAACACGCAATAGCTCTCCACCATCGGTTAAGACGGTGACAGTCGGACCTATGTTATAGGTACGCCCAAGCACTGATGACGATTAATTCATCAGCCCTTCGGCAAGGACACCCTTTCGATTAAGGTCAAAGCTATTAATCTAGCTACCTTAACCTACTTTTGAATCCTCGCGCCTCTACTTTGTGACAAATATTCATTTCCCAGTAACTGACTGAGAACGTGTTTACTAAAACACCTAAAGGAGCCAAAGTAAAGAAAAAGTTTTGAATATCATACTTTAATTTGTTAAAAAAGTGGATTTTCAGGGCTTTTTTAATTTTTAGAAAGGGCTTTCCAAGTATTGACACAATTTTCTTAAAAAATGCTTTTTATTATTATTTTAAGCTATTATATTAGGGCATTTGCTTAATTGATGATTTGGACTGGAAAGAATACTTTTTACTATCAGTTTCCTTTTTTCTTTCATAGAATAGTTTTACTGAGGTGGAAGCATGCATAACAAAAAAGCTTTTGGATTCGAACGTGATGTCATCAATGATGAACGCTGTGACAAGCTTTCTCTCAATGATGAAAAGAAGAGTCTGAATAAAAAGAAAGAGATCTTAAGTGTTAAGATTGCTCATTTAAGATTCAAGAAGCAGAAAGAGGAACTTAAAAAGGAACGGAAAGCTATCAACCAAGAGGCTGACCTTAACATCAAGGAACGGAAAGAATACTATTCTTCCCTGCCGGAAAATGAAAAAGAAGTTAGCGCCGAGACGGTCAAACCTAAGAAAAACAAGCTTACTCCAGAAGAAGACGCATATTTACGGAAAGTCAATCGGTTGCCTCGATATACTCATGGTGAAGAAATCTTCAATTCAGTCACCCATATGGTCGGTGGCGGATTTGGAGTCATCTTCTTAGTTGTGGGAGTTGTCTGCGCTGTCTTCTTCTCGCCAACTAATACTAAAGCTGTCAATATCATCTCCATGGCTATATTCGGCTTCTGCTGTATTTTCTTATATACCATGTCAGCCATCTATCATGCTCTTCATATCAACAAAGCCAAGAAAGTCTTTCAAGTCATCGACCATTGCACGGTCTATGTCCTGATAGCCGGATCCTATGTTCCCGTCTGCCTGATGGAACTGACAGCCATTGCCCCCTACAATTACGTCCTCTTAGGTGGAATAGTTGCCTTAGCAGCCTTAGGAATAGCCTTGAATGGAACCATGATGGATAAATGGCCGGTTAAAGTGGTCTCCAATATTTTCTATATTGCCTTAGGCTGGACCATTGTCTGTTTCTACTCCTATTTAGTCAATAGCCTGACTCTTCAAGGGACCTGGCTCTTTATCGGGGGAGGGATAGCCTATACCATCGGTGCTATCCTTTATGCCATCGGTAGGAATGTGAAGTACTTCCATTCCATCTTCCATCTCTTCGTCAACTTAGCTACCTTGCTTCAGTTCCTCGCTATTCTTCTCTATGGTATTGTCTTCCCGGCGATTGCTTAACTTAGTTTCCAAATTAAATGGCTGTCTAATAACTGAGAAGTTATTAAGCAGCCATTTTTATTTTTATGGCGCTCCCAAACGGATTTGAACCGTTGGCCTACCGCTTAGGAGGCGGTCGCTCTATCCGGACTGAGCTACGGGAGCAAGCTTTAAAATTATATCATTAAATAGAATGGCTTTTGGTTTTTTTAGAAAAATATCCTTCTCGATACCAACAATCGTATGAAGGGAACATTCAAAAATGAAATGGAAAATCAAAACCATCCTTAGCTGTGGTCTGTTATTTACACTTTTTGGCTGTAGTAGTGTCAGTAATACGAGTCTTAAAGAAGCTATTAAAATCGGGGATGATTATGCTACCGTCTGTGAAAGAGGCAATATCTCAGCTTATATCAAAGACCGGAATTATCTTCCTTTGGGGTACTGGGGAAATTATCCGGATTCAGGAATAGCGGAGATTGGTAACCGAGCCGGTGACCCGTCTAAAGCCAAACTTCCTTCATTAACCGGCTTTGACAATGTGCGCTATGCTCTTGGCTTTAATTTTGAGAATAGTTTCAAAAATTTTGCTATGGCCAATAACATGTACCGCTTAGGCTATGTGCTATCCATCACTACTAATAGTGAAACCTTAGTCATGGATCAGACGTTCAATGTCGATAATTGGTCTTATTTATTATCTCCTTCTTCTAATGGAATTTATGTTCAGTCTTTTGCTGACGTAAACAATGAAATCCATCCCGTCTTTTCTTATGATCCTTCTTACAACACTTTGCTTTTGGCCTTTAATATGAAGCAAGGCTATAAACTTGATTATTTCCGTCTTTATTATTCCGATATTCCGGATAAACTTACTAATGCTTTTATCGGACCAATGGATGCACCTATAACCGATACTTTCAAAGCTACGTTCAAAGGGTCCGATTGTTCGGCTAAAGAATACCTAACAGATATGGGATCCTCACCTGTCTTCAATCTAGACAGTCAGATAGGGACTATTTATTCCAAAGATTACCTTCTGAATTCTTTAGTCTATCGGGATGAAAACGATGGTGAAACCATCCATGTCTCCAAGATAGAAGATCCGGATAATTATTTCCTGAAGGGAAAGAATTCTCCAATCGGAACTAAGTTTGTCGTCAAGATTCTTGCCAGCGACAAAACTGGCAATACTTCCATAGCCACCTTTAATTTCACCATAGTCGATACAAGAGGTCCGAATGTCTTTTTAAAGAACCACACCAATTCATTAAGTGCTTCCTACGCTTCTGACTTCAATTCAGATGATTTCATTAAGAATAATTTTGTAATTACTGATAACAGCAAGCAAATTGTTTCTTCCAAAATTGAGTCTGTTGATGGCAATCCCATAGATATAAAGCAGGTTGGCCAAATTGAAGCTAGGCTCAAGGCCACTGATGTAAATAATAATGAGACTCTATTTCTATTTACTTTGGATCTCTTTGATGATGTTCTTCCCATCATTACAAGCAAAGCCAATGAAATATCCTTGTCTCCCACTGAAAGCATGACCAAGGACAGTCTTTTGGCTTTCTTCTCAGCCAGTGATGCTATAGATGGTGACTTAGAAGTAAAACTGGTTTCAGATACTTATTCAAGCCACTGCAAGGAAATTGGAAATTATGAATTCAAAGTCTCGGCAACCGACAGCAGTGGAAACAAAGCTGAAAAGGCCATCAAGATTTTAGTAAGTGATACTAAAGGGCCAATTTTTTTTGCTAAAGAGTCTTTCTTGACGGTAGTAAAAGGAGAAGTGCCTTCCTTAACCCAGATAACCGAATCCTTGATCCGCCAGGAAGTCATTCCTGATAAACAGTATTCCGATTTCTATATCACGGAAGGCGAGGAATTGACAAATAATCTGGAAGTGGGCCTCCACAACATGAAATTAGCCTTAGTGGATGAAAACGATGAAGTGATGGAAGTTGGCCTTACCGTGAAAGTCATTGAAAAAGACGATGCCAAGCTTACTCAGACGGAAGGAGAAAAGAAATCCTGGTGGGATAACTTCCTCGCTTGGCTAATCAGCATCTGGGAGGCTATTGTCAGTTTCTTCACGGGTGGAAAATAAAAACATTGAAAGAAACCACCTTTTAGGATATTATTATCTATTGCTGGGGTCGTGGCGGAACTGGTAGACGCGCCAGATTCAGGTTCTGGTGAGCATATCATAGGGGTTCGATTCCCCTCGACCCCACCAATAGTTGAAATATTGGCCCGACTTATGTCGGGCTTTTTTTATGTTCCTTCAATATCTTCAGTAAAGCTTTAGCAGCTTTCATTTAATTTCTTTAAGAAGATAACTCCTATTCTCCTTATTTGTAGCATGTTTCTTTGTTTCTTTTCAAACTCAATCAGTCTAGAATAAAGACATAAAATAAAAGAGTAAACAATATATGCAGGTGGTTCTAAAGAAAGATTTGAAGTTTTTCTTCAAAAATATGCTAAATGTCTTCATACCAATGGGCATATTCTATTTGGGTCTTCTTTTAGTCCTGTTCTCTTATTTTAATTTCTTTGTTTCCTCCACCATGTCTACTGTTGACAATATCAGTAAGCTTTTAGATCAGAGTCTTACTTACAATCAGGAACAGCTGACTGCTTATTTAAAAGATCGTTTCAGTCAGTTTGATTTCAATCGGGATTTTGCTGCGGTTCTTGATTCTCTATATAACACCGATTGGCTAGAAAAGACTTTGACGGGATTCTTAGATATCATTTCATCGTCTTCGGTTGAACTGAATCAGTCTTTTTCGTTGGCTATCTCCCTTTATGTTTCTGGTTTAAAGAATCATCTGACTATCGCCATCACCGTCTTAGTCCTGTTCTTGTATCTCTCAGCTTTAATAACTAAGTTGGTTCTAAGAAAACAAAACACAAAGAGGAATCTTTTCCTTGTGATTTTATCAATGATATTAAATGCTACTGTAATTTCCGGTTTGCTGTCTTTTGCTACTTACCTCTTGAAGTTATGGAACATGTCCTGGATCATTTCATTACCTTTATATTTGATTATCCTATCCTTCATTTCTTTATTCTTAGCATGGCTTGTCTGTGATCCAAAGAAGATTCCTTTCAAGGAAGTGGTCAACTTCCATAACTCACTCGGTCAGTTGATTGCCAATTCAATTATGATGATGATCGTAATCCTTTTAGTTCTGGTTTTTTCAGTTATCAGCCAATTGTTGGCTTTGTTAGTAGCTATACCAAGTCTAATATATTTCTCCTCAATTCTAGGTGTCGAATCTGAGAGCTATGTCTCTGAAATGATTCAAACTCAGAGATATCAAGTTTTTAGCCGCCTTCTCTATCCTTTAAAAGCAGATAAAGAAGCCTAATTGGCGTTTTACTTCTAAAAATGGGGTCAACAATATAGTCGTCATATATGCTTTACCATTCCTCTTATTTACCATTTATTACATCATGAAATAATATGACTAGTTGATTAAAGGCTTTTGTGTTACAATTTTGTAGTTCCATTAAGGAATACTTGGAGAATAACCGTGATTAATTATCTGATCAGGAAATTCATGCTGACAATTGCAGGCATGTCTAAGAAAGCCAGTAAAATCTATTGCATCATTCTTACCTTTGTTTTCTTATTGGCTGTTTCCTTGCTATTGACCGGATTGATAATCATCAACCCCAAGGTTGATTACCCTCATTGGGCAATAAGTATGACTATTGCAGGGTCTATTTTCCTTTTTGTTGTTGTCTTTACAATCATGCTTACTACTATTGCCAGTAATTATGTTAAAAGGCGTCCTAACTTAGTTAACACCAAGCCTAAAAAAGGCAAAGTAGATTCAGAAGAGAAGAAGTAGTTTATTGCGGACGTGGTGGAACTGGTAGACACGTGGGACTTAGGATCCCATGAGCAATCATGCAGGTTCAAGTCCTGTCGTCCGCACCAACTTAAAAAATAGCCCAGCTTCTTATTAAGAAACTGGGTCTTTTTTTTATTTAAGGATTAAATAAATCACCTTGGTTACAATGTAGTAATTAACTACTTTATATTCAAAAAAAATGATTAACATGCCTCAAATCTCAGTAAGAACCCACAAAAAAGAAAGAAAGTTTTTTTAAAAAAAGTATACCGTCATTCAAGGAATATCTCTTTCGTAAGCTTTCAAAAAACTTGATGGAAAAAATTGAGGATAAATTTGATTTCGGGTATGGAATACGCTGTTAAGAGCTTTTTAAAAAAAGACTCATCTTTTATTGGGATTTTATTAGTTGATTGGCAATTTGATATTGGCAATTTGTTTTCTATGACTAAATTATTGCTTTTTGTTTTAACATTTATATTAGTAAACAATTTATTAAGTGAAAGGAATAAATACAGTGGGAACTATGAGAATAGCCATTTGTGACGATAAAACCGAACAAATCCAAATCATCGATTCTTCTGTAAAAGCTTATTTTTCAGCAAAGCATAGAAACGATTATGAGCTTTTTTCTTTTTGCAAATCTTTTGACTTCCTCGATGAACAGGAAAAGAACCCTTTTGATTTAGTCTTATTAGATATTTGTATGCCTGGCATGCTTGGAACTGATGTTGCTAAGGAAATAAGAAAAAAAAAGAAAAAAACTGAAATTATCTTTATTACGACAAGTTATGAATTCGCCGTAGAAGCCTTCTCGATTCAAGCAGCTCATTACCTTGTTAAACCATTTTCTCAGAAAGAATTTGATGAAGATATGAATCGGGTTCTTGAAAAGACTGATAAACTTGAAGATAAAAGCCTCACAGTTAAAGGATCAAACGGCTACACCACCATTTCTTTGAATTCAGTCCTTTATGCAGAAAGTGATTCCCATAACTTAACCATTCACTGTCTCAACGAAGAAGTGACAGCCAGAATGAACCTTAATGACTTCTATCATGAAGTCCATAAATTACGCCCAGGTTTATTCATCATGCCCGTAAAAGGATTTGTAGTCAATCTTTCACATATCAAGACTTTGAAGCCTAGCGAAATGATAATAGAAGATGGGAAGATTATTTCGATATCCCAGCGTCTTCACAAAGAAGTAAAAGACGTCTATTTTGATTATCGTTTTAACGCAAATAACCATGAATGGAATGATTTTTCAGATAATTAAATATTCTATTCCTCCGATTGCTAACCTGGCTTTTAGAATATTTGGATTAGGCTATAACAAGAAGCGTTTATGGATTGGTCTTCTTGTTTTCTTTGTGATGATAACAGCTGTTCAATTCTTGCTGGCATGGAAACTTGGCTACGACATCTACACCAAATATGTCGCTATCTATTTTTCAGTAATGAATGTGGTAGTCGCTATTATCATAAGTTGCGATAACCTAAAGGAAACTCTTTCTAGTAGTTCAAATTAATGGAACCTTCTATCTGTCAATTCTCTGCAACTCCATCAAACACTTAGCAATATGAATTATTGGCAGCTCGATATCCTAGAAGCCGCTGTTTATCTTATTGCTCTGCTTCTATCGCTGCGCTTCTTTGTCCGTCCTTTCCACTTTCTCACTCAACAGCTTAAGGCTGGGTGGGTTAGAGCCTTTTTAGCACCCGTTTGCACGGTTGTCGCCGGCATCTTAATAACCACCTATTCTGGTTCTTATTTTGGTGATAAAACTATTTTCTATCTTATTGTCATAACCTTGATTGAATTAGCTTTCTTCTTGTATTTATCAGTCCTCTATAAGAACCTCTGCGTCATTTATGAGCAATCCAAGGATCATCTGAATTCCTCCTTATTAAAAGCAGAGATTGAGTCCTATAACTCTTCCTTAGAGGCAGCAGAATCAATCGACATGACCTTAAGTTTCATAATTCTTTGATTAAAGAAATGCTCGATAAGAATGATATTGAAGGTGCTAAGAAGTACCTATCCCAATATGACTCTCTCCTTGAAGAAAGCAAATCTCAAAATTACTGTGAGAATTCTATTGTGAATGCCTTGCTGAGAATCTATAGTCGTAAATTTCAAAAGAAAGGCATCTACTTTTCGGTTAATGCCTCTATCTCTAAAGATATCAAAATATTTTCTCCTACCTTAGGATCGATTCTTTCTAACCTACTGGAAAACGCCTACGAAGCCTGTAAAACGATCACAGGAATTAAACCCCAGGTTGTTTTTAAAGTAGTTGAAAGTGATGATAATCTTGAGATTGAAGTTCGGAATTCCTCAACTAGTAAAAGGGCTTTATCTATTGAAGGAATTCCTTATACCACTAAGCATGGTGGAGGAACGGGACTCAGGAGTGTTAAAAACGAAATCACTAAGTGTGGCGGTGATATGCGGATAAAGCAAACTGATAATGAATTTATTGTTCAAATTGTCATTAGTTTAACTAAGAATTGACTTGTTAAGAAGCATAAAGAAGCCTTATCAATACAAACCTTTTTGATTATTTTTTAACGTAAAGTGGCTCCAAGAAACCTTTTGGCGTCAAAAAAGAAATCGCTCATGCCAAAATCCGTTTAATTGTTTCTTCTTTGGTAACATAGAGCAAAGGAAAAAGACTCACATGGCAAAGGATCGAACACGGGAAGTCGAAGAGCGACTAAAAGCCATTAAGGTTGAAAAGTCAGATGGCTGTTGTTTCTTCGCGCCAAGAGAAGGGAGCATCTTTAAAATCCAAATATGCGCCTTCTGCCAATATGGCAAGTTTGAAGATGGGAAAAGTCTTGGTCTTTGCAAATCTCGAAGACTGCCAGAAAAAGAAGATCAAGAATAAATCCTAAATATTGACTACGAAGAAATGAATATAAACGTTCAAAATAAATTATTGAAAACAAAGGCCATTTTAGATGTCCACAATTAATTCAAAAGGCTATTGACTTTAATCCGAAATAGGATAATATATATAATCGTACGATTTCGGATTAAATGAGGACACTAAATGGAAAACAAAATTAAGCAACAATTAGCTGATTACAATAAGATTTCCAAGGAAAGCGATATCTTGTACCATGAATATGCTATAGGACATGCTTTATCGGATACTACTCTTTGGATTTTTTATTCCGTAATCCAAGGCGGTAAAAACTATACTCAACGGGAACTGTGCAGTGATTGGTTCTTTCCACCTCAGACTATTAATACTGCATTAAAGGCCTTAGAAAGAAAAGGTTTAGTCAAGCTATTAACCTGCGAAGGAAATAAGAAGAACAAATATATTGTTATCACTGAAGCAGGGGAAAAGCTTGCAAAAGAAAAAGTTTTTCCGGTCATTAAGGCTGAGGAAAATGCCATTATGAAGATGAGTGAAGAGGAGCGTGATACTTTTATTTCTCTTACTATCAAGCATGAAGCTTTGCTAAAAGAAGAGCTTGAAAAACTAAATTAGGAAATTTGACAACCTTTTATAAAAAGAAAGGGTTGAGAAAGGTATTGATTATTATAACCTGTTTTACAGGTTAGGTTTTCTTAGGCGAAAAATGAAATTTGTCATTAAATTTTTAAAGCCTCACTTTTGGCTTTGCTTTTTCACTATTCTTTTTACTGCCATTGACGTAATTGGGGGATTAATAATACCTACCTTAATGGCTCAGCTGCTTAATGAAGGAACAACGGCTGGAACCGAATTCTCTCGGATTATCCAGACGATTGTTTGGATGATCATTGCAGCCGTAATTGGATGCGCTGTCGCTATTGGAAGTGCGTTTACTTGCGCTGAATTAGTTTCTAAAGTTGGATCAGACATGAGAAAAGACTTATATCGAAAGACACTATTATTATCCGGATCTGATTTTGGGACTTTTGGTACTGCTTCAATGACTACAAGAACCGTTTCTGATATAACCAATATTCAAACAGCATTAATAAACTTTTTTCAAATGGTTACCCCAGTACCGGTGATCTTTATAGTTTCATTAGCTCTATCTTTCCATTTAGATTGGCTTATGGGCCTTATTCTTTTGGGTGTATTGCTTCTCATTTCTTTAGTTGCCGCCTTTATTATGAAAAGCACTTCGCCTCTATTCAAAAAGCTTCAAAAGAAATTAGATAAAGTCAGTAAGGTATTTTTGGAAAATCTTACTGGTGTTAGAGTTATCCGAGCTTTCAACAAAGAAAAGCCCGAACAAGAAAGATTGAATGGGGAGTTTACGGATTATGCTCAGACTTCCATAAAGGTTAACAAGCATTTTGCTAGCCTTGACGGTATTTCCATGATTGCCATCAATCTGTTTGTTTTTCTTTTTGTACTACTTCTGCGGATTCAGGATAACAGCCGGATATTTTGAAATCGGTGATGTAACGGCCCTTATTGAATATGCTCTCTTAGCTCTCTATTTCTTAATGATGGCTCAAATGGTAATTCTTACTCTTCCGCGGGCATTAGAATGTTCTAATCGAATCAAAGAAGTCATAAATTATAAACCCAGCATCGAAAACAAGTCCCTGGGCAACGTAAAGGAAAACACCAATACTGAAGATGTTCTTTCTTTCAAAGACGTTTCCTTTCATTTTTCTGATTCCCATGAAGATGCCCTTAAAGACCTCAACTTCATTTGCAAAAAGGGACAGACAACCGCCATTGTCGGTGGAACAGGGAGTGGTAAATCAACTATTGCTTCCTTGATCATGAGATTCAATGACGTCACTTCCGGCGCAGTATCTTTAAACGGAATCGATGTCCGAAATATGCCTCAAGAGCAATTACGCTCACACATCTCCTTTGTTCAGCAACGAGCATGGTTGTTTTCAGGTACCATTGCTAAGAACCTCCGTTATGGCAATCCAAAAGCAAGCGATGAGGACTTATACCATGCCCTGTCAATAGCTCAATCAGATTCCTTTGTCTTAGCTCTACCCGATAAGATCAATTCTTTTGTTGCTCAAGGAGGAACTAATTTCTCTGGAGGTCAAAAGCAGCGTCTTTCAATCGCCAGGGCTTTAGTTAAAAAACCGGAACTCTATATTTTCGATGATAGTTTCTCCGCCTTGGATTTCAAAACTGATTCTCAACTAAGAAAAGCTTTAAAAAACGAGACTAAGGATTCCGCCTTAGTCATCATTGCTCAAAGAATAAGTACTATCATCCATGCCGATAACATCATTGTTTTAGATAAGGGAGAACAGGTAGCCCAAGGAACACATGATGAGCTTTTGGCAATTTGCCCCATCTATAAAGAAATCTATGATTCACAGACTAAGGAGATCAATTAACTATGAATAAAGATATCAAAATTGAAAAAGAATCACCTAAGCACGCCTTTAGAACCGCCAAACGGCTTTTTAGCAAACTTAGCAACCAAAAAAGTCTTTTGATTATCGTTGGCTTATGCATACTCACTTATACCGTCTTAAACGTCTATACTCCTTTTTACAGTGCCAGTGTAATCGATCTATTGATGACTACCATCCAGAATGCGATTAATACCGGAACCGCCTTTTCGATTCCTTGGGATCCTCTTGGCAAAGAACTGACAATCCTGTTTGTCATGTATGGAATAACTGCGGTCCTTTATTATCTTCAGTCGTTTTTGATGGCAAGTGTCGCTGAAAAACTAATCCTGACGCTTCGAAAAGAAATAAGTGCTAAGCTTCACAGACTTCCCCTTGAATTCTACGATAACCATAAGCCTGGAGAGATTTTAAGTAGAGTCACAAGTGATTTAGACAAAGTTTCCGAAACCTTGCAAACAGGATTGCTTAAGCTGATTGTAGCCGCGGGAACTTTGATCGGATCCATTTCTTTCATGCTCTACTACAGTCCTCTATTGACAGCTATTTTCTTAGCCTTTATTGTTGTCAGTTTCATCATCACTAATATCGTAGCAAGCAAGAATCTTGAATGTGCTGCAAAAAGACAGGAAGCCTTGTCGCAACTTACTGGAATAACCGAAGAATATTACACTGGAAGGGATGTTATTAGAGCTTACTGTCAAGAAAAAGAAAGTATTTCTACCATGGACAAAGAAATTGACAATCTTAGAATAACATCCCGAAATGCGGATTTCCTGACTTATTTTGTTAATCCTTTGATTCGTTTCCTTTCAAGAATATCACAGGCACTTATCATCCTTGTTGCCTGCGAATGGATGCTAGAAGGAAAAATGACTTTAGGCGTTGTGCAAGCTTATTACCAATACATCAATATGGCCGGCGAGCCATTGACTGAATTGTCATTCATGATTAATTCTTTAGAAGCATCATTAGCTTCCGCAGAACGTACCTTTGCTTTCTTAGATGAGAAGGAGGAATCCGTTGATAAAGAGCATCTATCATTGCAGGGACGCCCAGAAGGCAAAATCTGTTTTAATCATGTCTCTTTTGGATACAATAAAAACGAGTTGCTGATGAAAGACGTTAGCTTCACGGCATTGCCTGGTCAGAAGATTGCAATTGTCGGAGCAACCGGCGCTGGCAAAACCACTTTGATCAACCTGCTAATGCGTTTCTATGAAGTTAACAGTGGTGAAATAACTATCGATGGCATTTCAACGGCCAGAATGACAAGGCAGGAAATCCGCCGTCATTTCGGAATGGTTCTTCAGGATACGTGGCTTTTCGGAGGCACCGTAGCTGAAAACATCGCCTACGGAAGACAAGATGCCACCATGAGTGAAATCATTCAGGCTGCTAAGGCCGCTCAAGTCGATTCCTTTGTTCGTTTAATGCCGAAAGGTTACTATACTCAGTTAGACAATGAAACTGATAATCTGTCAGTAGGCCAAAGACAGCTGATTACTATAGCCAGAGTCTTCCTCTGTGACCCTCCGGTCCTGATTTTAGATGAAGCAACATCAAGTGTTGATACCAGAACTGAAGCCGAAATCGGAAAAGCCATGGAAAAACTGATGCAGAACCGCACCAGCTTTGTGATTGCCCATCGTTTGTCCACAATTCGGAACGCCGACAATATTCTTTTCATGGACCATGGGAACATCATTGAACAGGGAACTCATAAAGAGCTTCTAAAAGCTAAAGGTGCTTATGCCGAATTGTATAACAGTCAGTTTGCCTAGAAATTTGTTTTTAGGCTCCTGCTGATTCATAACACTTAACGCCTAGCTTATAGAAGAAATAACTAAGTCCGGTATATAACACTGTGAATGGAACAATGATAGCCACCATGATCCACAAAGCATATGGGCCGGTAGGCAAATAGAAGATTTGTTCATTTGGAAAGAGAAGCAATGAAATAGGAACATAAGCTATCAAGCCAAAAGGCAATACCCACAAAAGAAGATTACCGATCACGGAACCGTAAATCTTCAGTGGGTATTTTCCATACTCGTTGATATTATAGATGGCACTCATGAAAGTCATGCTTCTTTTAGTCTTGAAAGCAATTGAAGCGGTTGATAATTTGATGGAGAAGAAAACAAAGACACCGCAGAAGTTGATTATGATCAAGGGAATGATGTTATTGATATTCCAATTGATGGCTAACCCGGGTCCAAAAACGGACATGAAGATTACACCTAACAAGACCTCTCCAAACCCTTCATAGTTAAATTTAGATGAAACAATTGAAAACAAAGTATTCAAGGGTTTAGTGAAATAAAGATCGAGATCACCTTTTTGGATACTCTCCGACCCTAAAGTCCATAAAGCATCCGAAAGAGTATGATCAATTCCTTTAGGTATCAGCAAGTAGCCATATAAGAACATCATCATAGGAAGAGTCCAGCCATCGATTGAAGTAACTGGAGCTAACATCAGCATCATGACCGCTAAGTTGATGGCATTGGTAATGGCAAAACCAATGATGCCAAAAATAGCATCGCTTCTATAGGCCATATTGGATTTAAAGCCCATTGCCACTAAATGTGGATAAAGCCGTAAATATCGTTTCAATTTCTTCATCTTTCTAGCCTCCTACACTCACAACATGCTTAATGATTCTTCTATTGGATGAATAGCAAAGGGTTTCAAGGACAATCAGCCAGACAAACTGAATGAAAATCTTTATTAGTCCAATCAAGGCGCCATTCATTTGAACAGTAAAACCAAAGAAGGAGAGAATGCCTTGCGTGTCATACATATTCAATAAAAGAAAGACGGGTGTTTCCATCAAAGAAGAAAATGGCAGGATACGTAAAGTATCGGCTAACCCGGTTGGCAAAAAAGATAAAGGAATCATGGCACCGGAGAAGAACTGCAGAAAAGTGTCTTTAATCAGCATGACACCAAAAAGAGCTCCGGTAAAAAAGGCAATCTGACCAAAAAGAAAATTGAAGGAATCAAAAATAAGAACGGATAAGGTCACGGAGATAAAGAAATAGATGATGTTATACCAGAAAGGGAAACTGATGCCGAAGATAAAATGAACACATAAAAAGACAATGATAGTGGCCGGCAAGGAAGTGAATAAGGAAAAACCGATGTAGTTTCCAAGGCATTCATCCCTCATTCTTGTTCGGTAATTAATGGGCTTAGTTAAATTGATGGCTATCTGACCTTCCCGGATGTCATGGCCTAATTTAAAGAAGGTGTCACTCGAATTAATGGTAAAGCTGATGATTTGAGAGCAAAGAACATAAGTGACCATCAAAGGAAAGGTGAAATCGATTCCCTGTTGAACAATAATTCCACTATCTATCTCTGAAAAGATGGCATGCCATAAAAATATTGATACTAACGTAAATAAACTTGAGCCAATCAGCCAACCAATGACATTAAATTTATACATCCAGGCTTGAAAGATAGAACTTTTAATAAAGGCAAGGTGTTTTTTCATAGAAAACTAGGCTTCCTTCTTTTCATAGATGCGTTTAACAATCGTGGCAAGGGAAGTTTCGACAATCTGCATGTCTTTGATTTGATAATTCTTAGATAGATAATCTAATAGCGAGGAAAGTTCTATTTTCAAGGCGTCATAGGATATTTCATCATACTTGGCTTCATCCTTCTTGAAACGCAAGTCAAGACCAGGAAATGCTTTCTGCATTTTGCTGGTGTCCAGTTCCTGATTCAGGAGTACATGAATATGGCGGATATCACCAAATTTAGTTTTGATTTTGCTAAGCTCTCCATCATAAAGAAGCCGGCCTTCATCAATGATGATGACCCGAGAACACAGATTATTGATGTCACCCATGTCATGGGTGGTCAGAATGATTGTTGTATTGTATTTATGGTTGATTTCTTTGATGGCTTTCGTAATCTTATCTTTGACTAAAACATCTAAGCCAATAGTTGGTTCATCCAGAAAAAGAACT
>Ga0172378_10001732_pt1 | contig 20207 bp, 12 predicted proteins | sample GrowelOW332metaG_FD_119755 | JGI IMG/M metagenome (GOLD analysis project Ga0172378, IMG submission 119755) | Groundwater microbial communities from an aquifer near a municipal landfill in Southern Ontario, Canada - Pumphouse #3_1 metaG | ecosystem: Environmental > Aquatic > Deep subsurface >... | reverse complement strand
TTCATCATATACTCCTCAGGCTCATTTTGTTGAAACCATAACAACTTCGCAAGTGGGTGAATCAACCATCATGAGAGGTTCAGAGAAAGCACCAATACAAAGAGTTGTGCTTAAAATTGGTGGCGACAAAGGGAGTGTTACAATAAACAATTTAACCTTTAATAAAGGTACTACAACAAGTTTGGGTAATATAACCCGAACAATGCTTTATTATACTGGAAAATCAGGCGGCTTCATAGCCAATAATCTACTCGGTGAGAATAATGGCTCAACAGAACAAATAAGTTTTGATTTATCCGGTTTTTCTCTTACCGATGCAGGTGAATACAATTTCTGGCTTGCCTGTAATGTTGATAAGAATACAACAGCTGGTAACAAAATTGGTGTAGCTTTGTCAAGTATTACAGCTGGCAATACTCAACTTTCATCAATCGTTGCTGCCAAAGTAGTAGAACGTACAGTAAAAAACGGTTTCTCTGGAAGTTATATCATTGGAAAATCTGCATCGGCCGATTATTCTGGATTCGGTGCAGCTATTCAAGCTATGAAAGATGGAGTTGAAGGTTCTGTAACCTTTAAAGTGGAAGCCGGAACCTATCCTGAAACCATATTACTAAAATACATTCCAGGAACTTCGGCAACAAACTCAATTAAGTTTACTTCACTTTCGGGAAACAACGACGATGTTATTATCAGCGGTTCCGGTTATTCTGAGCCTGCTTATGGCAGTACAAAATACGGAATGTTTTGTGTTGACAGTACCTCGTATGTTACTGTTGAGAATCTAAGTTTCACTCCCACAGATCAAGCTTATCCTTACAATGTGCACATCCGTAATGTTTCACGAAATTTCACTATGCGTAACTGTAAGCTTACAGCTAATCTAATTACGAGTGGATACACTGGAATTAATCAGTTGTATATGGAGCCACTCAACATTGATGGCAGTAATAATGATTACGCAACAATAGAAGGAAACAACATAACCGGCGGATATATTGGATTATATATGGGAGGCACTAGTTATGTGGCATTAACAAAAGAAACAGGTGCCGTAATTCGTAATAATCACCTTGTAAACCAGGCTTCAAAAGGAATCTACCTATTCGATGAATGCAATGCTGTAATAGCAAAAAATGTAATAAGCAGTGCCACAACTCAGAAAACCGATTATCAGGCAATAGATATCTTCAGATGCAAGGAAACCACTGTTGTGCAAAACAATAAAATCAGTATTTCTCAAGCCTACTATTCCAAAGGTATCAATCTTAGAAACGAAATGTCTGGAACTGTAGAAAAGCCCGCATTAGTTTACAATAATGCCATTTCAATAACCAATTCACCAAATGCTTCAACTTACGGTATTGCGATAACCGATAATTGTTCTAACATCCAGCTCTATCATAACACAGTATTATTAAGTGGAAACGGAGGATATACATTTGGGGTTACCGGTACCAATGAAACAATGAAAAACATGGTGCTTCAAAATAATCTGTTGCAGAATAAAACAACTTCAAACATCTATTTTTTCAATAAGGAATCACAGCTTAAGGCATTTTCATTCAAGAATAATGCTTATCTGCTCACCGGAACCTCATTCTCAAACAAATGGGGAGCCGATTTAAATGCATGGATCACTACAGCCAATGAATTAAATGGAATAGCAGAAACGGCTGGGTTTGTAAGTGAAACCGATTTGCATCTTACTGCAGCCGGTAGGTTAAACTCTGCTTTACCTGTAGATTTTATAACTCTTGATGCTGATGATAAAACACGTAGCACAATCACTCCAACCATCGGAGCTTATGAGTATGAAGCAATTGTTGAGGCTACCCCTGAAATGGAAATCGGATATCCAAAAATTAAAAATATCACTCATAATAGTGTAGATCTTACAGTGAAGTATAATCAGTCAGGAAAGTTCTACCAGTTAATTCAAAAATCAGATGCTGAAGTGCCAACTGTTGCAAAACTGCTTGAACAGACACCTCAGAATATCAATAAAGCAGAAGAACTGACCACAAAAGTCACCGCATTAAATCAGGCAACCAGTTACAAAGCTTATTGTGTAATGGTAAGTGCATTAAATAAAGAATCAATTGTAATAGCAACCGATGTATTTACAACAATAAAACAAGTTTTACCACTAAGCGTAATTCTGCCGGTCGAATGGGACCGTATAGAATCCGGAACACGTGTTACACTTTATCCGCAGGTAACCGGTGGTGTTTATCCATACCATTACTCCTGGAAAAATGACCTTAACGAAACAATCAGTACAGATTCCACATTAACCGTTCAGCCTTCCGGGCTTTCACACTATACACTTACGGTTGCAGATGCCAGTTTAAAAGACAGTACCCTTAGTACTGTTGTTTATGTGAACGGAACTCAGAAAGTAGCCGATTTTGAAAATCTATATCTGGCAAATGACAGTTATTGGCAGGGGCCTGCTGGTAATACAGCCGATAATATGGAAAGTAAATTCTATAGTGGTTCTTACTCATTCAGTAATACTTATTATCCCGACTGGAATTACTGGGGAGGATATGCCTATTCAAATCAAACCTCCACTAGTTTTGATCCGGCCAATTCTCTGACTCAGCAATTCCGCTCAGTGGTAGGACATGGAGCCCAAAACAGTACTAATTATGCAGTAGTGTACACCATGGGAGCTAGAACGGATATTAATATAACCAATAATACAAGTGGTGATGTAATTCCGGGAGTTTATCTTACCAATGCTGCATATACTTACAGTAGTATTATCAATGGCGATAGCTTTGTGGGTGCTCCATTCGGAGAAGGCGACTGGTATAAAATTAAATTTACCGGAACCAAGGCCGACGGCTCAACAACAGAAAAAGAGATCTATCTGGCCGACTATCGTTCAGTCAACGCAGCAGAACGTTTTGTGCTAACCGATTGGAAATGGTACAATTTAAGTTCATTGGGTGCAGTTACCAAAGTAAGTATATCAATTGACAGTTCCCGTAAAAATAACTTTGGTCTTACCATTCCTGCATACTTCTGTATGGATAGTTTTGGAGCAACAGATGCAGCAACCGGATTACAGGACGATCAGATCATTTCAGCAGGAGAGATCAAAGTTTACCCAAATCCATTTACCGAATACATTATTGTTAAATCAGATAAAAATCAGGCAATGAAACTATTTAATATTTCCGGTCAGTGCCTGATAAATACAGACATAACCAGCGGTGAGAACTGGATTGATGTGCAATCTTTATCAAAGGGTACTTATATAGTACAATGTGGTAATAAGACCGTGAAAATAGTTAAGTAACAATTTAACTTAGATATCTGAAAAAGTATTCATGTCACATTTTTTTATAAAAGGACGGTAAAAGCTTTATTTTACCGTCCTTTTTTCTGTGTGCCATTACTTAAATTATCATTTATTTCCTTGAATTAATATGGTATACTCATAATAATTAATATTTATATTAAAATTTCATTATCTTTGAGCTTGAAAATTGATTATAAATAGTGATTCATAATTATTAAGGCCCGATGAAACGAAATCCTTTTTTAGCTCTATTATTAATGATTGTATTAGCATCCTGTAACCCAAGGGTGGCTACTGACTTGGTAAAAATATATCCACCCATTGTTGTACCCGATTCTGTTATTGTTTTTGGAGTAGGTCAGCATGTTCCGGCCTCTGCCAGAACTATTGGACGGGTAAGTGTGGGAAAAGGAAGTATTGCTGCTAAATGCACTTATTCCGATGTTCTCCGTCTGGCGAAAACAGAAGTTTCTAAAGCGGGTGGAAATGGGTTGATGATTACAAGTCATTCAATGCCGGGAAGTAATTGCCATCAGATTGGAGGAAGCATATTGCGCCTGGAAGAAGGTGCGGTGAAGAATGACTCTTTGGCAAACGACGTGTTTAAAGACCTGGCTGCAGAACAAAATGAAGCTATACGAAGGCGTTCAGTTCCCGGAAATACTTTTTCTGCTAATATTGGTTATGGACATATCTTTAGCGATATATATGCTGCAGACGGTAATTTTATGAATGGAATACCTCAACGTAATGGAGTGGATTGGCGTTTGCAATATGATCATACTTTTTCAAGTGGGTTGGGAATAGGTTTGCTTTATTCCGGATTTCGTTCTTCGGGATGGGTGTATGGCACAAAAGATACTTTCCTTGAAAATTATATTGCGCCTGTGTTGAGCGGACGATGGAAGTTTGCTGATAAATGGATTATGAAGGGAGAATTTGGACTTGGTTATTACAGGCATGACGAGAATGCCGGTAACGGATATCATTTATGGGCCGATGGGGCAGGGTTCAATCTGGATTTGGGATTAGAATACATGGTGACTCCTCATTTGGGATTGGGTGTGAGTGCAGGGCTTCTGTCTGGTTATCTTGGGGATATGAAAGATAATAGAGGTAATACTTATTCTTCTTATAACTGTGATACAAATGGGGTGGCACGATATACTTTGCTTACCGGATTCAGATATTATTTCTGATCGGTTTTTGTATCTCACAAAATAAAAAAAATCCCGCTTGTTTTTTACAGGCGGGATTTTTTTCTTTTGATAAGAACGTTCTTACTTTACCGGAATCTTTTCTATTCTCTTTTGATGGCGACCGCCTTCAAAATCAGTAGAGAAGAATTCTGCCATAATCTGGTCAGCGGTTGCAGTGTCGATAAAGCGACCTGGCATTACCAGAATATTAGCATTGATATGCTGACGGGCAAGATGGGATATCTCTGGAGTCCAACAAAGAGCGGCTCTGATACCCTGATGCTTGTTTAGCGTCATATTAATTCCATTACCACTACCACACATTGCGATGCCCGGATAGCATTCACCGTTTTCAACGGATTGTGCAAGTGGATGGGCAAAGTCTGCATAATCACAACTGTCTGTGGTGTACGTTCCAAAATCTTTATATGCCCAACCTTTGGCCTCGAGCCAGCTCTTAACGAACTGCTTCAATTCAAAACCGGCATGGTCAGAGCAAATTCCAATTGTTTTCATTTTTATCTGTTTACAGTTTATGTTAGATTATAACATTGACTTAACTTGATTATACACATTCTGAGCAGTGAACCCAAGCTTTTCGTCAAGAACCTTGTAAGGAGCAGAGAACCCGAAAGATTCCAAACCAAATACCTTACCGTTAGATCCGGCTAAACCTTCGAGGTTAACAGGAAGACCTGCTGTAAGACCAAATACTTTGGCTCCGGTCGGGATAATTGATTCCTGATATTCCTTGCTTTGACTACGGAATAGTCCTTCAGAGGGAACAGATACAATGCGAAGTTTTACACCATCCTTGCGAAGCAATTCAGCTCCGGCAACTAATGTAGCTACTTCTGAACCTGAAGCGATAAGGATTACATCCGGATTTTCATCAGCTCCGGCAACAGTATACGCACCCTTTGCTGTGTCAGCATAGTTTGTACCTGCTGGAAGGTTAGCTATATTCTGACGAGAGAAGATTAATCCGGTTGGGGTTGAAGTATTCTCCATAGCCAGTTTCCATGCTTCGGTAGTTTCTTCTGCATCAGCCGGACGAAGTACCAACATTGAATTGTGTCCGTTGTGGTTTTTAAGTTTCTCCATCAAACGGATCTGAGCTTCTTGTTCTACAGGTTCGTGAGTAGGTCCGTCTTCACCAACACGGAATGCATCATGTGTCCAGATGAACTTAACTGGAACTTCCATTAAGGCAGCCATACGAACAGCTGGTTTCATATAATCAGAAAATACGAAGAATGTTCCACAAGCGGCAATTACTCCTCCGTGAAGAGAGATACCAATACAAACACATGCCATAGTTAATTCAGATACACCTGCCTGTAAGAAAGCACCACTGAAATCTCCTTTAGTAAAGGCGTGAGTTTTTTTCAGGAAACCGTCAGTCTTATCTGAATTGGATAAGTCGGCAGAAGAGCAAATCATGTTTTCTACCTGTGTAGCCAATACGCCAAGAACATTAGCGGAAGCGCCACGTGTAGCGTCACCTGCTTTTTGCTGAATGCCGGCCCAGTCTACTTTAGGAGCTTTGCCAGAGAAGAAATTGTCCAGCTTGGCGGCAAGTTCGGGATTAGCTTTAGCCCATTCTGCTTTAGCTATATATTTTACAGCTGTGATCTTTTTCAGTTCAGCAGCACGTTTTGCATAAAGTTCTGCTACTTCAGGGAATATTTTGAAAGGATCTGTAAGATCGCCTCCTAAGTTTTTGATTGTTTCGTCGTAAGAAGCACCGCTGGCACTCAATGGCTGACCATGAGTTGAGCATTTGCGTTCAAAGCTATTGTGTTCGGCTGTAACGGCGCCTTTACCCATAATGGTTTTACCAATGATAATTGTAGGACGTTCTTTTTCTGCTTTAGCAGCAGTAAGAGCCTTACGGATTTCATCAGCATCATTACCATTGATTTTAATAACGTTCCAGTTCCATGCCTCGTATTTCTTAGCGGTGTCTTCGCAGGTTACTGAGTTGGTGTCTGTGGAAAGTTGAATATCATTGGAATCGTAAAACATGATCAGGTTGTCTAGTCCAAGGTATCCGGCCAAACGACCAGCTCCCTGAGAAATTTCTTCCTGAATTCCTCCGTCAGAGATGAATGTGTAAATAGTTTGTTCCATTACTTCACCAAAACGTGCTTTGAGGAATTTGGCAGCAATAGCAGCACCAACTGCGTATGTATGGCCTTGCCCTAGTGGACCGGAAGTATTCTCTACTCCACGCATTACGTCTACCTCAGGGTGTCCCGGAGTAGGGCTTCCCCATTGACGGAACTGTGATAATTCGTTCAAAGTATATTTACCCGTAAGCGCTAACACAGAATACAACATGGGAGACATGTGTCCCGGGTCAAGAAAGAAGCGGTCACGACCTTCCCATCTAGGATTTTCGGGGTCATATTCAAGAAACTCGGAGAAAAGAACGTTTACAAAGTCAGCGCCACCCATGGCACCTCCCGGGTGACCGGAGTTCGCTTTTTCTACCATAGAAGCTGCTAAAATACGCACATTATCAGCTGCGCGATTCATTAGTTTACTATCGTTCATAACAATTGATTCATTAAGTTTGAAGGCAAAGATAACAGTTTGTGGCTAATTATCAATTAGAAAAGAGTGTTTTTTTAATGTATGCATTGAGGTTGAAAGCGAGGCAGGAAGATATTTGTAGTGGAAAAAGACAATAAGTAATTTTCCTGAATGACATTATAATGTCGTTTTATTTTTCCTGCCTCGCCAAAGGAGATTTGCTAGCAGAACAATTCTTTTTCTGTAAATTGTCCTACTTTTAAATATTGTTCATATATAGCTTCGTATGCTTTTGCATTGTTTGCATTAGGGCTATATTCCGAATCAAATCCAGAGCCCATAGCCTGTTGTGCTTCTTCTACTTTTCCGTAAATGCCGGAAGCAGTAGCAGCAAACATGGCAGCACCTAAGGCGCAGGCTTGTTCTGTTTTGCAGACTTTAATAGGCATGTTTAGTACATCAGACATAGTTTGCATAACGAAAGGAGATTTCAGAGAAATTCCTCCAATACCAATTACATTGTCTATTTGTACGCCTTCACTGCGGAAACGATCTACAATGGCTTTTGAACCAAATGCGGTAGCTTCAACCAATGCGCGGAAGATACGGGGAGCAGAGCTTCCCAGAGTTAATCCTGTGATTGTTCCTTTCAGTAATTGATTAGCATCCGGAGTACGACGACCATTCATCCAGTCTGTAGCAATTACAGTGCTTTCGCTGATAGGAATTAGTTCTGCTTCTTTTGTCAAAGCAGGGATAATCTGACTACATGCTTCATCAACCAATTTAGCTTTAGTAGCTTCATCAAGAAGTGAGCTGTTACCTATAATTTGCTTAATAGGGAATTCCAATACTTGCTTAAACCATGCGTAAACATCGCCGAAAGCAGATTGTCCGGCTTCCAACCCTACGTATCCCGGTATTACAGAACCGTCTACCTGTCCGCAAATACCTTTGATCAGTTTATCTCCCATTTCCTCGTAAGAAGAAATCATGATATCACAGGTAGAAGTACCAATAATACGTACGAGTGTGCGAGGTGTTACACCTGATCCAACTGCTCCCATGTGGCAGTCGAACGCTCCTCCGGCTACAACAACGTTTGTTGTTAGACCCAAACGAGCAGCCCATTCTTCTGTAAGATTTCCTACTGATTTATCGGCTGTTTCTGTTTCAGTGAAAAGACGTTCACGGAAACCAGCCAATACAGGATCAAGAGCAGTAAGAAAGTCTTCACCTGGAAGTCCGCCCCATTTTTCATGCCACATAGCCTTATGCCCTTCAGCACAACGGCTTCTTACTATATCTTTTGATTTTGTTACACCTGTAAGAATAGCGGGAAGCCATTCGCAATGTTCAACAATAGAGTAGGCACTCTTACGCACTGCTTCATCCTGGCGAAGCACATGTAGTGCTTTTGCCCAGAACCACTCAGAAGAGTAAATACCTCCTTCATAGGCAGAATAATCAATCTTCCATTCTTTGCAAAGTTTGTTGATCTCAGCAGCTTCTTTTACTGCTGTATGATCTTTCCAAAGTACGAACATCGCATTTGGATTCTCTGCAAATTCAGGAAGTAAAGAAAGGGGAGTACCTGCTGCATCAGTAAACACTGGAGTACTTCCGGTTGTGTCAAAAGCAATACCGACTACTTGCTCCGCAGTTCCTGCGGGGCATTTAGCCAATGATTCCTTTACTGTAGCTTCAAGTACTTCAATATAATCGAGCGGGTGCTGACGATATTGATTCATTGCAGGATTGCAATATTTACCTTCTGTCCAGCGTGGATAATATTTTACGGCTGTTGATAGTTCTTCTCCTGTAAGCGCATCAACGATGATGGCACGGGCAGAATCACTACCGTAATCTAATCCTATTACATATTTATTTTTCATACCGGCTTATTAGGATAAAGCTTTATTTAGCATATAATAAATCTCATTCATGCGTAGCTCTTTTTTGAAGCAGCTGATAGTGGTGTCTTTATCAATAACAATCATTTCGATACCTGCCATTTCAGCGTAATCTTCCATATATTCCTGAGTAAGAGCGAAAGAGAAGCTTGTGTGGTGTGTTCCACCTGCAAGAATCCATGCAGCAGCACCTACTTCAAAGTTTGGCTGTGGAATCCAAAGCGCGGAAGCAACTGGTAATTTTGGCAGTGGCTTAGATTTAATAACATCTACCTGATTTACAATCATACGGAAACGGTTACCCATATCTACTACTGTAGCAGCAACTCCGGTTCCTTCGTGAGTAGTGAATACCAAACGAGCAGGATCTGCTTTGCCACCGATACCTAATGGATGAACTTCCAGTTTTGGTTTGGCATCTGCAATAAGTGGACAAACTTCAAGCATGTGTGCCTGAAGAATAGCGCTCTTTTCTCCATCAAAGTTAAGTGTGTAATCTTCAAGGAAGGAAGCACCACCTTCAAGACCTTGACCCATGAACCACATTGTGCGGTACAAAGCAGCGGTTTTCCAGTCGCCTTCAGCTCCGAAACCATAACCTTCAGCCATTAAGCGCTGAGAAGCGAGTCCTGGAAGTTGGTTTATTCCGTGTAATGCATCAAAATTAGTTGTAAATCCTTTAGCTCCTTTTGCTTTTAAGAATTTGCGAAGAGCTAGTTCTCCACGAGCTGCTTCAACAACTTGTTTACGATCTTTTCCTCCTTCTTTAGCATTGTCTGCTAATGTATATTCGCTTTCGTATACTTTCACTAATTCAGCAATTTCAGCATCAGTTACTGTATCCTGAACTGCTACAAGGTCGCCGATAGGATAGTAATCAACGTGGTAACCAAGACGCATTTCTGCTTCTACTTTATCACCATCGGTTACAGCTACATTATTCATGTTATCACCAAAACGAATGATAAGCATATCCTGAGCGTCAGCCCATGCAGCAGCTACACGCATCCAAACGGAGATTTTAGCGTGAGCTTTAGGATCTTGCCAGTGGCCAACAACAACCTTGCGGTTTTTGCGTAGGCGGGTAACCATGTGACCAAATTCGCGGTCACCGTGGGCTGATTGATTCAAATTCATGAAATCCATGTCCATTTCGCTCCATGGAATTTCTTTGTTAAATTGTGTGTGGAAGTGAAGAAGTGGTTTCTTCAACTCTTGTAATCCGTGAATCCACATTTTTGCAGGAGAGAAAGTGTGCATCCAGGTAATAATACCGATACATTTATCTTCATTATTTGCTGCTCTCATAGTAGCTGTTACTTCAGCTGCAGAGTTTACAGTACCTTTATAAACAACCTTTACAGGAAGGTTTCCTGATTGATTTAGTCCTTTTACCATCTCGTTAGAGTGTGCATCAACAGCGATAACTGCATCGCCTCCGTAAAGGAGCTGAGCTCCAGTTACAAACCATACTTCAAAATCTTGAAATCCCATAATTCTTTAATTTATATTGTTATTAATCTAATTATTCTATTTTTTGTTCTTAATACATCTTTTATTGACCGTAATATGCACCAGGTCCGTGCTTACGATTAAAATGTTTCTCTACCAGCAAAGGATTCATCGTTAGTGCCGGATTTACTGAGTATGCGATAAAAGCCATTTTTGCTACTTGTTCCATAACAACAGCATTGTGAACAGCATCATTTGAATCTTTCCCCCAGGAAAAAGGTCCGTGATTCTTTACAAGCACTCCAGGAGTATGAACAGGATTTATACCTTCGAATCTTTTTACGATTACATTTCCGGTTTCAAGTTCATAGGCTCCTTCTACTTCCTGTTTTGTCATATCTGCAGTACAGGGAATGGCATCATGAAAGTAATCGGCATGAGTAGTGCCAATGTTTGGTAGGTCAATTCCGGCTTGAGCCCACGCTGTGGCATAAGTGGAATGTGTATGTACCACTCCTCCAATTTCCGGAAAAGCTTTATAAAGCACCACATGAGTAGCAGTGTCGGATGATGGTTTTAGTTTTCCTTCAATCACATTTCCATCAAGATCAACCACTACCATATCTTCGGCTTTCATATCATCATAAGATACTCCACTTGGTTTTATTACTACTAGTCCGCTTTTGCGGTCAATAGCAGAAACATTTCCCCAGGTGAATATTACCAGTCCGTGTTTTACCAGTTCCAGATTAGCACGGAATACTTGTTCTTTTAAAGTTTCTAACATATATTTATTATAACTTAAATTTTGGATCCTTTTTGTAGACTTTATTATTAAACTTATATAAGTAAGCTCCACGTTTAGATCCTGATTTATCTATTTTATCTGTTTTTTCAATATAGTCCATTTCTGCCACTCGCTTACGGAAATTCCGTTTGTCAATAACCTCTCCATATATTGCTTCATAGAGACTTTGTAGCTGAGTTAGTGTAAATAAGTCGGGCAGAAGATTAAAACCAATCGGTTCTATACTTGCTTTCTGTTTCATCAGGTCCCGTGCTTTCTCTACCATTAACTGGTGGTCAAAGATAAGGGGAGGCACATTATTGATGTTTATCCAGTGGGCATTATGTTTCTGCACTAAGTCACGGTCGTATTCGTCAATGTTGATCATGGCGTAATAGGCAGCTGATACGACTCGCTCTCCCGGATCACGATTAATCTCACCGAATATACCGACTTGTTCCATGTACACTTTCTCCAATCCTGTTAGCTGGTTCAACACTCTTTTAGCCGCATCACCTACGCTCTCATCTTCCTGAACAAATCCACCCATAAGAGACCATTCTCCCATAGCAGGTTCAAAGTTACGCTTTAATAAAAGGAGGCTTAATTCTCCCTGATTAAATCCAAAGATGATGCAGTCTACAGCTACATAGAATTGTTTTTCGTGACTATAATAATTATTCATGTTTATAAAATAGTTCAATATTTCTTATTTTGCAACTGAGAATTTAAAGATGCAATGGCTTTTATATGTTTGTCCTGGTTCAAGGATAACAGAAGGCCAGTCTTTTTTATTTGGGCTGTCGGGGTAATGTTGTGTTTCAAGGCAAAGACCTACACGCTTATTATATACAACACCACGTTTTCCTTTGACAGTTCCGTCGAGGAAATTTCCTGTGTAAACCTGTATCCCAGGTTCGTTGGTAAATACTTCAACTGAAATACCGCTGATAGGAGATGTAAGTTTAGCTGCTACCTTAGTAATGTCACCAGCAGTGTTCAATACCCAATTATGATCATAACCGTTTCCGTTTTTCAATTGGATATAATCGAATTTATCAATGTCCTGACCTACCAATTTAGTCTTTGTAAAATCCATTGGTGTGCTGGCAACGGGAAGAATTTCTCCGGTAGTCATAAATGTACTGTCTACTGGAGTAAATTTATCTGCGTTAACATAAAGAGAATCTTTTGTTACTGAATTATTAGCATCTCCGGACAGATTAAAATAGGAGTGGTTAGTCATATTAATAACTGTTTTCTTATCTGTTGTAGCTTCATAGCTGATGTCAATAGCATTATCTTCAGTCAGTGTATAAGTTACTTTGGCTACAACTTTACCTGGAAAATTTGCATCACCGTCTGGTGAAATTCGGGTTAACTCAAGGCTGTTGTCACTAATTAGCTTAGCATCATATACCTGATATTGCCATCCTTTTGGTCCTCCGTGTAAGCAATGGCCAAAATTGTTTTTTGGTAATTGTATTGTATCCTTATCCAATACAAATTTTCCTTGATTTATACGATTAGCATATCTTCCTACAGATGCTCCAAAGTCGCTGGGGATATGAATATAGTTTGTAATACTGTCGAACCCAAGTACAACATCCTGCATCTTTCCATTCTTGTCAGGTACCATAATAGAAACGATTCTTCCACCAAAGTTCGTAATGCATACTTCCATTCCAGCTTTGTTCTTAAGAGTGAACAGATTTGTCTGTTTCCCTTTTACCTCAGTCTGGAAGTTTTCTGTTTTTAGTCCTGAGAGAGTAGTCTCTTGTTGAGGCTTATTGGCACAGGAGGTTAGTATACCTGCAGCAATGCTAAGTGTTAACCAAAATTTTTTCATTTTTCGATGCTTTTAAGGTGATGTTTATTTAGTGTAAAAGTAACACTTAATTTGATATGACAAGATAGTTTCTAGTATGTTATATAGCAGAAAATGAAAATAAAAGAAGAAATAACAGTCAATTAGCAGGGTACAAAAAAATAAGGTGTATCATTCAAAATGAATGATACACCTTATAATAGTAAGTAAATACTTATTTTTAAGCTAATTTGCGGGAACCATCGCTGATAACCACATCATATACTTTAGGACTTCTGCCAAATTTAGCTTTGAAAGACTCTTTTGCATCAGCAATGAATGCATCATAAAGTTCTTCCTTAACCAGATTTATGGTACATCCCCCGAATCCGCCACCCATAACGCGTGAACCAGTCACACCGTTTTTCTTAGCGCAGTCATTCAGGAAATCCAGTTCTTCGCAGCTAACTTCATAAAGTTTACTCATGCCGTGGTGTGTGCCATACATCTTTTCACCTACAGTTTCATAATCTCCTTTTTCCAAAGCGTCGCAAACATCTAATACTCGCTGTATTTCTTCAATAACATATTCAGCACGCATGTAGTCTTCTTCTGTGACGTCTGCTTTCACTGCCTGAAGCATTTCCATTGTGCAATCACGAAGGAATTCTACAGTTGGGTGATTCTTCTTGATAGCAGCAACAACTGTTTCACAAGATTGACGACGTTTGTTGTAAGCAGACGAAGCAAGTTCATGCTTAACAACTGAGTCTAGTAATACTACTTTATATCCTGTTGGGTTAAATGGATAGTATTTGTATTCCAAAGAACGACAATCCAAACGAATTAAACTACCTGCTTTACCAAATACGGAAGCAAACTGGTCCATAATACCACAGTTAACACCGCAATAGTTATGTTCTGTTGCCTGACCAATTTTAGCCAGTTCAAACTTATCAATACCGCAGTTGAACATATCGTTCAATGCAAAAGCATAAGTACTTTCCAATGCTGCTGATGAAGACATTCCCGCACCCAGAGGCACGTCGCCTGCAAAAACAGTGTCGAATCCTTGAATTTTGGCGCCTCTTTTGATCATTTCGCGGCAAACACCAAAGATATATCTTGCCCAGCTTGCGTGTGGAGCATCTTCTTCGTTCAATCCGAATTCTACATAATCTTTCAAATCAATGGAATAAGCTCTTACTTTATCTGTTCCATTGATTTTGATTTCAGCCATCATTCCTTTGTCGATCGCTCCCGGAAATACGAATCCACCGTTGTAGTCTGTGTGTTCTCCGATAAGATTGACACGTCCTGGGGAAGCGTATATAGAGCCTATTGCTCCATCAAAGTGTTTTGCAAAGCGACTTCTTACATATTCAATATCCATAATTCGTGTTTTATTTATATATTTATAATATTATTCAACAGGAATATCCTTGTTTACGTTCTTGCTGCCAATCAATGCATAGTATAGTATGTAAACAACGCCAGCAAATACAATCCAGAAGCTCATCAAATAACTGTTAGTGATATCGGCTAAAGCTCCTTGAAGCAATGGAAGGATACCTCCACCACAAACCATAACCATGAATAGACCTGATCCCATAGCTGTGTATTTGCCAATACCTTCTACTGCAAGATTGAAAATGCCACCCCACATAATAGAAGTACAGAATCCACAAAGAATGAAGAACATAACACCTATAGGCACAGGAGTAATGCCGAAACTGATATCTGATTTAAATACCGGCATAGAAACAATGACGTCTGTAGGAGCAAATATTCCGATTAACAAGAATATTAAAGCTATAGAACTAACAAGGGTAAGCTGAGATTTACTTGAGAATCTAGCTCCGAAAGCTCCACCTAATAAACGGCCAATCATCATTAAGAACCAATATGTTCCACAAATGGAACCTGCCATGGCAGCAGCCATACCAATACCTTTTGCTCCTTCTGCATCTGGAGCAGTAGTAAGGAATAAGTTTACGAAGTTAGGGATACCTACTTCAACACCCACATAAAGGAAGATAGCTACTGTTCCCATTAAAAAATGGCGAAAAGATAGCGCGCTGTGTGTGTCTTTTACTTTAGTTGTTGTAGCCGACTCTTTATGAGGTTCAGGGATGTTCATTACAAATAACACGAAAAATGCCAAAGCAAACACGCCCATTGCAATAAATAATGCAGGAGCCGCGTCGCTAATTTGCGCACGTGCCACATCGCCAATAAGGTAACCTACAAGAATAGGAACAATTGTAGCAGAAATAGAGTTTCCGCATCCACCGAACTGAATTAACTGGTTTCCTTTCTTGCCGCCACCACCTAATGTGTTCAACATTGGGTTGATAACTGTATTTAACATACACATAGAGAAACCCGAAATGAATGCTCCTGAAAGGTAAATAGCAAAGCTTCCAGCTATTCCCGACAAGAATTGAATACCTACACCGACAAATCCAACGGCAATTGCGGCAAGAGCGGTTTTCTTATAGCCGATTTTTTTTAGCATCATACCAGCAGGGATTCCCATAAAGGCATATGCTATGAAATTGGCGGCATTACCTAATTGAGTCATCCAGTTGGCGGCATTAAACTGATGCTTTACAATTATTCCCAGCGGATTAGTCAGTCCGGTTACAAAAGAAACCATAGCGAAAAGGGCGAACATCATTGCAATAGGCAATGCGTAATTTTTTTGTTGCTTAGTCATTTTATTCTTAAATTGTTAGTTATGTGATTAAATTAGATTTTCTTTTGTTATTTTTCTACTCCGAACTTATAAATAGTCACTTGTTGGTATTCTTTTCCTGGACGCAGAATTGCAGATGGGAAATGAGCATTGTTGGGTGAATCGGGGAAAAGTTGTGCTTCAAAGCATATAGCACTTCTTGCTGGGAAGGTAGCTCCGTGAGCTCCACTGAAGCCATTCAGCCAGTTTCCTGAATAAAGTTGCACGCCTGGTTCGGTTGTATATACTTCCATAAAACGTCCGCTGTTTGGTTCAACACATTTCACAGCAAAGCTAAGTTGACCGGCTTCTTCCTTCTTTAAAACAAAGCAATGATCATATCCTGCTCCGTTTTCTATTTGTAGATGCTTTTCATTAATGCGTTCGCCTACAACATGAGGAGTTCTGAAATCCAGAGGAGTTCCCTCTACTTTAGCTATTTCGCCAAAAGGAATGCACACATCATCAATAGGAATATAGTAGTCAGCGTTAATAGTAAGGATATTGTTGAGGACAGTGGGAGTGGGGTTGGCTATGCCAGCTAGATTAAAGAAACCGTGATTAGTCAGATTAACGATGGTAATGTCATCTGTTGTTGCTTTATAACTTATTAAGAACTCATTTGCATTGGTTAATGAATAAGTCATAATTACATCCAGTTTTCCAGGGAATCCTTCTTCGCCATCCTGTGCTGTATATTTCAGCTCCAGCGTATGCTCGTTTGTTTGTTTTGCATCCCATATTACAGCATGAAAACCTTTTGGTCCTCCATGCAGAGAGTTGGGACCATTGTTTGTGGCAAGAGTATATTCTTTGCCGCATAAGGTGAATTTACCTTTAGCAATTCTATTGCCATATCGTCCGATAGTGGTACTTAGAAAAGGCTCCGGGCTATTGATTACATTATCTATACAGTCGTGTCCTAAAACAACATTTGAATAATTCCCGTTTTTGTCAGGAACCATGATAGCAAGTATTGCAGCACCGTAATTAGTTACTGCTATTTCCATGCCATTGTTATTTTTGAGAATAAATAAATCTGTGGATTTACCGTTTATTGTTTTTTTGAAGTCCTCACGCTTAAGCCCTGATAGGTTATTGTGAGGCATAGAAGTGTTTATCATGTTCATATTCTTTTTATGTTATACCTTGCAAATAAAGTCAAATTCTTCCGTATACCCAAATATATTTCTGTAAAACTGATAGCTAAATTAAGAAAGTTTAGCCCTTTGTTCGGCTATGTAACAAATAGTACCCCATGAAGAAACAAAAAGATACCCTTGACTATCAAAAGGCATACGCCAAGAAAACAAACGCATATGGTAGATTACTTAAAAAAACAGTAATTTTACAACATTGATAGAAATGAATAAAAATATTTAGTGAACGATGAGAAATATATCTATTTATTTGATGGCAGGAGTGCTGTTTATGTCTTGCGCCAAACCAGGATATGAAAAAACAGCGGATGGGCTTATTGTAGATTTAAGAAAAGAACAGAGTTCTGATGTGAGGCTTGTTAGGCTGCAGGTGGTGAATAATAAGGTGATTCATGTATCTGCTACACCCGAAGATAAATTCTCTGAAGAGAATAGTCTGATTATTGTACCTCAAAAAGGGAACAAAACTCCTTTTTCTGTGGAAGAAAAGAATAACGCCGTAGTACTTTCTACTGCTTCTTTAAAAGCGTTCGTTAATTTAAAAACCGGCGAAGTGGACTTTACTGATGCTAAGGGGAATTCCATTCTTAGAGAAAATGAAGGTGGAGGCAAATCTTTTACCCCAATAGTGGTTGAGGGAACCAAAGGTTACACTATGCGTCAGGTTTTTGAATCTCCGGATGATGAAGCTTTCTACGGACTAGGGCAACATCAATCCGATGAATTTAATTATAAAGGTAAGAATGAAGACTTATTCCAGTATAATACAAAAGTTTCTATTCCTTTTGTTCTCTCAAATAAGAACTACGGAATTTTGTGGGATAATTACTCTTTGAGCAAATTTGGCGATGAACGTGATTATGCACAGCTTAATCAGTTTAAACTTTACGATGCTAATGGCAAGGAAGGAGGCTTAACCGCTACTTATATTCCTGATGCAAGAACAGGAAAAGCAACTGTAACCCGTAAAGAGTCCGCAATTGACTATGAAGATTTGAAGACAATAAAGAATCTGCCGGATAATTTTCCGCTAGATGGTGCCAAAGTAACCTATTCCGGTGAACTGGAAGCAGATCAAAGTGGCGTTTATCGTTTTTGGTTATACTATGCCGGTTATACTGAAGTTTATATTAATAATGTAAAAGTAGTGCCCGAACGCTGGCGTACCGCATGGAATCCAAATAGTTATAAGTTTACGGTTAACCTGGAAAAGGGGAAACGTGTTCCTGTTCGGATAGAATGGAGACCCGACGGTGCTGTTTCTTACATGGCTTTGAAAGCATTGAGTCCTGTTCCTGATAAACAACAAAATAAACTGGCACTTTATAGTGAAATGGGTAATGAGATAAATTACTATTTCATTAAAGGTAAGAATATGGATGAAGTGATTAGTGGTTATCGCACGTTGACTGGTAAATCTCAGATTATGCCCAAATGGGCAATGGGTTACTGGCAAAGTAGGGAACGTTACAAAACACAGAATGAGTTGCTGGGAGCATTGAAAGAGTTCCGTAAACGTGAAATTCCAATTGATAACATTGTGCTGGACTGGAACTACTGGCCTGAAAATGCATGGGGCAGCCATGATTTTGATTTGGTACGCTTCCCGGATGCAAAGGCTATGGTTGATTCTGTTCACCAAATGAATGCAAAAATTATGATTTCTGTTTGGCCGAAGTTTTATATAACGACTGAAAATTACAAAGAGTTCGATAAAAAGGGATGGATGTACCAGCAAGCAGTAAAGGACAGCATAAAAGATTGGGTTGGAAAAGGATATGTTGGCTCATTCTACGACCCATATACCGATGGTGCCCGCAAACTTTTCTGGAAACAAATGCAGGAAAAGCTTTACACAAAGGGTATTGATGCCTGGTGGATGGATGCATCTGAACCTAATGTTCGCGATTGTACGGATATGGAATACCGAAAGAAACTGTGTGGTCCTACAGCTTTGGGTCCTTCTACTAAATATTTCAATACGTATGCCTTGATGAATGCTCAGGCAATCTATGAAGGACAAAGAGGAGTAGACTCTGATAAGCGTGTTTTCCTTTTAACCCGTTCGGGATTTGCCGGATTACAACGCTATTCTACTGCAACATGGAGTGGAGATATTGCCTCTCGATGGGAAGATATGAAAGCACAAATCTCTGCTGGATTAAATTTCTCAATGGCCGGTGTTCCGTACTGGACCATGGATATTGGTGGATTCTGCGTAGAAAGAAGATATGAAAAGGGACAACGTGAGTTTGATAAGACAGGAATTGAGAATGCCGACCTGAAAGAGTGGCGGGAACTCAATACCCGTTGGTATCAGTTTGGCGCATTTGCTCCTTTGTTTCGTGCACATGGTCAGTTCCCTTACCGCGAAGTCTATAATATTGCTCCTGATAATCATTCTGCTTACAAGTCGATTGTATATTACACAAAGCTTCGTTATAATATGATGCCATATATTTATTCATTGGCCGGGATGACTTATTTTAAGGATTACACAATTATGCGTGCCTTGGTTATGGATTTTGAAAAGGATACCAATGTAAATAATATCGGAGATCAATATATGTTTGGTCCTTCGCTGATGGTTTGTCCGGTTTATAAATACGGAGCACGTTCCCGTGACGTTTATTTTCCTGAGACAACCGGATGGTACGACTTCTATACTGGGAAATATGTTCGCGGCGGACAGACATTGAAAGTGGATGCTCCTTATGAAAAAATGCCTCTTTATGCTCACGAGGGAGCTATTATTCCTTTTGGCCCGAACCTTCAGTATACAAGTGAGAAACCGGCAGACAAGATCACCTTATATATATATGGTGGACAAAACGGCTCTTTTACATTGTATGAAGATGAGGGAGATAATTACAATTACGAGAAAGGTAAATATGCCACCATTGAGTTTACTTACGATGAAGCCTCTAAATCTCTGATGATAGGCAATCGCAAAGGAGAATTTAAAGGAATGTTGAAGGAGCGCTCATTTAATGTTATATTTGTAGATAAATCAAATCCGCAGCCATTCGATTTGAAAACTAAAGGCAAGGCGGTGAAATATAAAGGGTCAAAGGTTACAGTAAAATTGTAACTCGGGTAATTAAAAACATCTTGTACAAAAGATTGCATTCTTTTGTACAGAACAATTCATTCTTTTGTACAGAAGAATGAATTGTTCTGTACAAGGAAATAAAAATGTGACTTGTAACTTTAAAAATATGAAGAAACACAATTTAATTTTCCCGTCAGTATTTGCATTATTAATGCTTTTGTCTGCTTCGGGCTATGGTATGACTTCACG
>Ga0172378_10001731_pt1 | contig 20207 bp, 22 predicted proteins | sample GrowelOW332metaG_FD_119755 | JGI IMG/M metagenome (GOLD analysis project Ga0172378, IMG submission 119755) | Groundwater microbial communities from an aquifer near a municipal landfill in Southern Ontario, Canada - Pumphouse #3_1 metaG | ecosystem: Environmental > Aquatic > Deep subsurface >... | reverse complement strand
CTGCAACTCAGGCTTGATAATCACGCCCAGTTCGAAATCAGGGTGTATGCTCAGCAGATTCTTGAGATAGTGCGATTGATATGCCCCATCGCGACAGAAGCCTTCGAGAACTTCAAGATTGGTGGTACCTCATTCAGTGCCAGCGAGATGGTTGCGCTCAAAGCCATGATAGCTGGCCATGAGAATCCACTTACTGGACGTTCGAAGGAGCTTTTTGAACAGAAGCTTTCTTAGCTTCCCTCTTTTTGTCCTTCTTTTGTGCTTTGAATTGTTTCTTGCTCAGCACAGGAGAAGGCAGTTTTGTCGGTCTTTCCAAGAGCGATTCCGGATGATTGAGGAAATTCTGGAACAGCTTGACGCTTTTGGTGAAATACCACCCATCGGTAATCCTTTCATCCACGGTAAAGCCCACTTCCATGAAATCCCGGAATTCACCATTTGATTGTTTCTTCCTGTGGAGCATCCCCAAGGTGACAAACAGGCTTGTGGTTCCCCATTCATACAGATGATGGTGAGGACTTGAGCCGCCCAGGCCGATACTTCCCAAGTTGCTGATATAGACTGAAGTGTGCAACCCATCGGCGTCACGTAAGGCCTTGGGGGCCTTGCCATGCTTGTCGAGAAAACCCGCAAGGCCGATGACTGAGGTGATGAACCAACGAGGGAAACCAAAAAAGAAACTGATGGCCTTGTCGGTAAAACCCTCATTGGATTTTTTCCGTTCCTCGGTAATGGTATTGTTGATGATGGTCGCCATCTCATCCAGTGTCATGTCAGGTCTGAAATACATGGGCATACTGTGCTCAGGAGCCTCATCGGTGTAATCTTCCTTGACTATGAAGTTGATGGATAGCTCATCCCGTTGCCAATAGCATTTGTTTGCTATGAACCTGTTCAGCTCCGGTCTGAGCGCAATGGTCCTGAGAAGAGCGCTGATCATTACTTCGAAGATACGGTAGGTATGTCCGTCTGGAGCTTTGTTTTCCTTTACGAAATCAACCACTGCGGTTAAATCCATCACCATTGATTGAAAGACCATGGAATCACAACGGCGTTTCATAAGATAAGGATACACTTGGATCAAGGTCGGCATGTCATATATTCTTTTTGCGTCATTGCGCTTCATAAGAAATCCTTTTTAACAAACAAAATCCACGATATTGTATATGATTTCATTTTTTTTCACAAGTGTGGAAATAGGTGTTGTTGATAGTCTTCAGATAGCTTTCCTTCATTGCTGATTCAAATTCCTTGTTGGATGGATAGGAATGACCCAGGACTGGTTGCCAAAGGGAGGGGTCCTCAAAACAGAGGTAGAAGAAAGGCTGCCCTTGTTTCCAAGAAGGAGGAAAGGCCTCATAGGCGTTCTTGAAAAGCTTGAGCTTGGTCTCCTTGGGATAGGAGAACTTGTTGGCGAAAGGGGTGAGTTCCATGTCCAGTATTCGCGATGGTCTCTGACGAGAACGCAAGGTCTTGAGGACGCTCTTGGTAAAGGTGAGGGTGCCAAAGGAGATGAGAATCACTTCCTGGGGAGTAAACAGTTCTGTTATTCTCCTCACCACTTGCCGGTATGCTTCCTCCCAGCCCTTGAAATACACCAAGGGGTGGAGATGGAAACCTATCAGGATATGATGATCAGCGGCCTTGCGTGCAGCTTGAAGGCGGGCTTCCAGGCTGGCGGTAAGATGTTCTTCCTTCTGGATGATGGTGGGTGCATTCAGGGACCAGGTGGCGATGATGTTTCTCGGGAGCCCCATTCCTATCCAATCAGTCCTGGCACATTTAGTCTTGAGCTCGATGACGAGGTTGGGATAACGCCTTGCCAGAATACCAAGTGCATCCAGGGTCTTGAAGTCATTTCCCCAGAGGAGTGAATCGCTGCTTTGCCCCGTCCCGATATGCCATATATCCTCATCCAACTGGAGAGTCTCCATCCGCTGAGCGAGATTTCCAACCACTCGGATCTCATTCTGGTTATAAAATGATTGGACAGCACAATAACTGCAGGCGAAGGCGCATTGTTGCACCGCATCGAGGGTCCTGAGGTTGCAACATCGAGTTAGTTCTCCATCTGTAGGGCAGGGACAACGCCCCAATATCTTCTCCTCTGTGGTGAATATGCTTTTGTATTTGTCCATAGGGATGGCAGGGGCGATGAAGTCTTCGTAATCCGTAGGTTCACGCCTGAGAGAATCGACGTTTGTGCGTATCTCTGAGAGCAACAACTTGGCCCGCTTCCCACTTGAGGCTCTCTGCAATTTTTCTTTGTCATAGTAAGAGGCAAGAGGTCCCTCCTGCCACATAATCAGATCACTTTGTATCTGTGATAACTGCAGTTTCTCCTGATAACTCAGGTGATACAGCTGATCAAGTTCCTCTACTTCATCCATGATTCAATAGTACTTGTTTCATTGTTGCCTTAGCAAGGTGGATTTGAGTATGATTCACTATATGGATACGGAATACAAAGGGGAAGTGGAGAGTCTAGGAGAGGAAGTCCATGAGGATGGGCTTGCCCCTGCCGATCAGGCTAAGGCTTTGCCCCATAACAGTGGTGTCTATCTGATGAGAGATGAAAAGGATACTATCATCTATGTGGGGAAGGCCAAGGATTTGCGTAAGCGGGTGACCAGCTATTTCCTTGCCAACAGGAACGCTAAGACCACGGCCCTGGTGGAGAAGATCGTCAGGATTGAGCATATCATCACCGGCAACGAGTATGAGGCGCTGGTGCTGGAGAACAATCTGATCAAAAAGTACAACCCTCATTACAATATCTCTCTCAAGGATGGGAAAAGCTATCCCATGCTCCGTATCACCAATGAGGATTTTCCCAAGGTCTTCAAGACCCGGAGGTTGATCAATGATGGTTCCGAATACTTTGGTCCTTATCCTGATTCCGGGAAGCTGGATATTTGTCTTGATTTGATTCAAAAGCTTTTTCCTCTTCGTCGTTGTGCCATACCATTAAGAAAAAAGGATAAACCCTGTCTCTATTATCATATAGGGCTTTGTTGTGCTCCTTGTGCTGGCTTGGTTGATAAACAGACTTATCGGCAGTACATCGATGAGATAAAAAAGTTTCTTGCGGGAAATGACGCTTCTCTCTCCCTGCGCATTAAAAACGAGATGAAGGAAGCCTCCAAGCAGTTGAAGTTTGAAGAAGCTGCAAAGAAAAGGGATATCCTGGAAGCTATCGCGACTGTGGAAAAGGAACAGGAGGTGCAGGATTTTGTGCAGGAAAGCAGGGACTATGCGGCTATTGAGATGCGTTCCTCTCTTTGTAGCATCAGTCTTATGCAGATGCGTGATGGTCGACTTATTGGAAGAGCCCTTTACCGGGCGGAGACTTTCTCTGATGAGACCGAGACCTTGTTGAACTTTTTGGTGCAATACTATGCCGATGGCAGGAAGTTGCCAAGATTTCTCTATCTTTCCCATGAGATAGATGTTCCTTTGATCAGCAGGTTCTTTGAGGAACAGCTCAAAGGGGAACTTCAGGTTACCGTTCCGACGGATGGCAAGCATTATCGCATTCTTCGTATGGCATTGGAGAACGCTCGTAGCGATGTCGAGAAACGGCTTAAGAATAAGGACAACACCTCCTCGTTGCTTGTCCTCCAGCAAGAATTGGGATTGAATGAGGTCCCCTCTCGCATCGAGGGGTTCGATATCGCCCAGTTATCCGGCAAGTACACAGTTGCCTCCCTTGTCTCATTCAAGGACGGGAATCCTGACCGAAGTAACTATCGCAGGTTCAATATCAAGAGTCTTGAGGGCAGGATCGATGATTTTGAGAGTATGCGCGAGGCTGCCTCCAGACGCTATTCCCGGGTGCTCAACGAGAAATTGGAAAGGCCTTCATTGATTCTTATCGATGGAGGAAAAGGCCAGGTGAATGCAGTACGGGAAGTGCTTGATAGCCTTTCCTTGGTGGATATTCCCATAGTGGGGCTGGCCAAGGATGTGGAGGAGATTGTCTTTGATGACGACCGTCGCCCTTTGTTGCTTCCTGAGGATAATGAGGGGTTGCGGTTGCTTATCGCGATTCGTGATGAATGCCACCGTTTCGCCACCAGTGCCAATCAGGCAATGCGGAGTAGCGATGCGACTTTCAAGGTGTTGCAATCCATTGAGGGCATAGGACCCAAGCGTTCGGCTTTCCTTATGAATACTTTTGGGAGCATGGAAGAACTGATGAGGCAGGACGAGCGGACCCTCTCCAAGAAAGGGAAAATCCCCCTGACTGTGGCACAACGGGTTCTCAGAACCCTGAATCTCTAAGGCTTGCAAATTCAACGCTTGGAGTTTCCTTGCCTGAAAGGATAATAATTTCGTAAAGAAGTTTCTCCCAGAGAAGCATGCTCAGGTCAGCGGCTCCTTTCAGCGGGATGTCGGCTTTGCCCATGGCGATGAGTATGTCCCTGCATTGGTCTGTGGTGTAGTTCTTAAGGGCTGTCCGATATGTATTCTTGTCTTTGAGGGAACGGACAGGGGTGGCCTTGCCCGCCACCGATGCCTGGTTGAAGGCTTGCATCTCGTCATGGCCGGCTTCATAGGCTTGGGCGACGCTGTAAAGTCGGCGGAATTGCCACAGAAGACCTGCATAGGTGACTATGCTCACCCCGCTATCTCCACTCTCTATGATGGAATGGATGATCCGTAAGGTTTGCTTGAGATCGCGTTTGGCGATGGCGGGGAAAAGGGTGAAGGCATCCTCGTTCCTGCTGTGCTGGATATAAGTCTCCACCGCATTGTCATCTATGGTACCTTGCTTCTTGTCCACTTGCCAGAAGAGGGCCAACTGGTTACAGGTGGTCTTCATTTCGATTGTATTGTTGTTCACCAGGTTAAGAAGGGTATCCACTGCGTCATTGGTGATGACAAGTCCCTGCTGCCTGAAATACTGTCGTACCCATTCCGATTTCTGGGTGTCATATAATTCCCAGAATATGAAAGTGTTTTCCTTGGGCACAAGCTTGGTGATTTTGGGAAACCTTGACAAGGAAAGTTCCTCACTGATAAGCACTAGGGTGGCGTTGTTGCATGGATGCGCCAAATAGGAAGCGATGGCGTTCCCCAAGGTGGCGTTCATCTCGTGTGCCTGGTCAAGCACCACCAACCGATGTTCACTGAAAAAGGAATCATTATCCAAGACTGTGAATATTTGCTCATCGGCCGCCTCAAAAGGATAAAAACGGTACAACTCGGGTTCGGACCCCACTTGTTTCCTGATATCAGCTTGTATCTGCTGGAACTTGGTTTGTTTTTCTCCATTCTCAGGACCCAGGAGAAGGTATGCGGGAGCCATCATAGATATGAACGCACCAGCAGTACCAGTTTTCCATGAATATGACAGGCCCGGGTGATGATTGGTCCCATGCTCTGGTTCGCCGGCCTGAGTTCAACATGATCGGCGGCTGGATAGAATTCCTTGAGGGTTATGCCCCCATTATCGTCATCTTCGACGCTGGCGGCCACAATCTCACCTCTTTCAGCGGTCTCACTCTGTTTGAGGATGACAATGTCTCCATCAAAGATGCCATCGTCAATCATACTGCTGCCCCTGACGTGCAGGGCAAAATAAGTATCCTTTGCCCCATGAAGCATGGTGGAGGGGATGCTCAGATTGTAATCAACATTTTCTTCGGATAACAAGGGAAGGCCTGCCGCGATGGTGCCAAGCACAGGGACTTCGATGTTCTCTGTTTTTTGAGGATATCCCTCTTGAAGCACCTCGATGGAGCGGGAGATTCCTTTTGCTGTGCGTATTATATCCTTGCGTTCCAAAGCCCTGAGATGGTCATGGGCCGCCTTGACGGAAAACCCGAAATGCTCGGCCACATCACGCACCGAAGGGGAGTAGCCGTTTTCCTTGATGAACTGTCCAATGAACGTCGCCACTTCTTTTTGTCTGTCGGTAATACCTTTCATGACTACTCCTCGAACCTGTTCTCGAATAGATGCTCTATGGCATCAGCCATAGCCTCTTCGTCAGGGCCCACCGTTCTCATGGTTATCTTTGTCTGATACGGCGCCCCCAGTGTGATGATGCCCATGATGGATTTCCCATTCACCGTCATGGTATCCTTGATGAAGGTAAGCTCACTTTTAAAACTATTCGCGGTCTTTACGATATTTGCAGCGGGTCTGGCGTGGATGCCAGCACGATTTGCTATGGTCAACACCCTTTCAACCATCAAATATTCTCCTCATTGAAATAATACATTTTGCGAGCGGTCTCGCTCTCCAGCCATTTTAATACACTCTGGTCGAATTCCTTGGCGCTGTAATAGCCTAGTTTCTTTAATCTCTCATTACGTGCGGCTGTCTCAATGATGACAGGAATATTCCGTCCCGGTTTTACGGGTATGATTACCTTTGGCACGGTGATGCCCAGATAGGTATCGGTCAGATTCTCTCCGATACGGTCATAGTTCTTGGTCGCATCCCATTCCTCAAGTTGCACGGAAAGCTGAATCTGCTTGCGGTCCCGTATGGAACCGACCCCGAACAGGTTTGCCAGATTAATGATTCCCAGTCCCCTGATTTCCATGTGATGGGCAAGCATCGGATTCTCCCCCATGCCAATCAGATAGGTATCACTGATGTTCCTCAGCCGTACTGTGTCATCACTGATAAGCCTGTGTCCACGTTCGATTAACTCCAGGGCTGTCTCACTCTTTCCCACCCCGCTTTCCCCAGTGATAAGCACCCCTATGCCATACACCTCGACCAATACCCCATGGATGGTCTGGGTGGGTGCGAACACCTCGTCCAGCATCTGATAGAGACGACGGGAGAAATCGGAACTGATAAGAGGAGTGCCCAGCACAGCGGTGCTGTTCTCCTCTGCCAGCTCGGTAAAACTTACAGGAGGTTTGACTCCATCACAAAATACACAACAGGGGACGTGGAAGGAAAGGAACTTCTCGACACTTGTGTAATTTTTCTCATTGTCGAGCTTAAGAAGATATTGTTGTTCTCCACGTCCGAAGACCTGGATGCTTGAAGCGCTGAATTCCTCAAAAAAACCTGAAAGAGGGAGACCCGGACGACTTATCTTGCTGGTGGTTATCTTTTGTGACAAGCCACTGCGACCTGCAATGCAAGTCAGGCTGAGATGATTATGTTCCTTCAAGTCCAGATCCAGGAGATCCAGAACGGAAATATCAGACATAAGGCGCACTCCTTCAAAGGGAGTATACCAGAAAAAACAAAGCTTTACAAATGTTTATCGTTCTTGGAATTCGTATTAAGTGTTACTCCTTAGGGGAATGGTGAACAAGGTGAAAAGATTCTTACCCTTCTTCATTTTCCGACTTGCAATCAAAAATATTTTATTTGTTCATAATAAGTTGCGTATACTATATGAGAGGGGAATTGTACGGTGAACTGGAATGTTTTGAGACAGAGACAAACCTCTCCATTGGTAAGAGAAAGGTCCCAGTGGAGAGGTCCTTATATCCTGCATCAAAGGGAAATATGATCTTCCTCAAGTTTCCAGATATGCCGGTCTTTTCTGAATACAAGACAGGTCACGACCCCTATGAAGCCGATTACAGCGAACAGGAAGGCCGCACCCGAGCCTTTCCCGGAACCGAATGCAAGCAAGAAAAGCTGATTTGAGGTTTGTGTTGCGGCAAAAGGTTCAAAAACTTTGTCCACCAGAAAGCCCCCCAGAAGATATCCCACTGGAATGGTAAAGAATTGCAGGGTGTTTCTGGCTGCATAGACCCGACCTTGCATCTCGACGGGGATATACAACCGCATGAGGGCTTCCAGGTTTGTACTCATCACGGGAATCGCCAACCATCCGAGGATCGCCCCGGTACACCAAAGTGGCGTCGTCTTGCCGAAGGCGAGAAAAAAGTTCTCCGTACTCATCGAAAAGAATAACGCCATCCAGATTGTCCTGACCCTGCTTTTGGGTTCAGGAAGCAAGGAAGCGACTAGGCTTCCCAGCAAGGTGGCGAGTCCTGTGCACATGGTCACCAAGCCGAATACGGTTTTTCCTGCCCCGCTTCGGGATAGGAACATGGCAGGAAGCGCCGCGTTGTAGATTGAAGCCGTGAGATTTATGGCGGCGAGGAAGAGGATCAGGTCCAGGATGCCTTGATGCTGACGCAGATAATCGATTCCTTCTCTTGCTGACTGAAGTACCGAATGGGTTTTGTTCTTTTCCTCTTGGTCGTGCTCGGGAATCCGAATAAGGAACAGGAGTGTGAAGAAAGCGGTCAAGAAAGTAAGAAGATCCACGAAGATGACCGCCTGCAGATTGACAAGGGTGAGGAGAGCGGTGGCAAGCATCGGGGTAAGCACCGTGACCAATGCATTCGAGAAGGCTTTCAGTCCACTGATCTTTTGATAGTATTTTCTTGGGGTGATCAGAGTTATGGCAACCTCACTAGCGGGTTGCTGCACCGTGTTCATGGTTCCATTCAGCGCATTGATGACATACAGGTGCCATGGCTGTAGTTGCCCTGTCTCGAGCAGGATAAGGAGAACCACAGTACCAAGAGCTGCCAGACTATCACAGACCAGCATGGTGGTCTTCTTGTTCCATGTATCACTTAGGGCTCCTGCAAAAATGCTTAATAGGATATACGGGGCGTACGAACAGACAGAAAGAAGTGCCGTCGAGAGGGCGGAACCACTTTGTCCGTACAGCCAGATGATCAATGCAAAACTGGTCATTGCACTGCCGAGTTCGGAAAAAGACTGGGTAATCCAGAGGACAAGGAATGTCCCCATTTCCCCATGATTGGTATTTTGTATTTTCATGTTGACTTTGCTCCCTTGCTGAATAGCGTCTTCGGTAGTGCAAAGTCCCAGGGACGAGATATGAAATCAACGCTCCATGCAGGTTCGTCCTTGTGAGACCTTGCACGGAGATAAAGCAATACAGAGCATGTGAGATTCTCCCTTTATTACGAAAGGAAGTGTAGGAAGTTTTTTGATGATTGGCAAGACTTGGGATACCTGCCGAATTGATCTTGGGTCTCTTTTCAATTCCAAGGCACTAATTTACAATGAGGAAACCACAATGTTGACAACGGCAAGGTGAAACAAAAAGTGCGGGAGCTCAAAGAATGAGAAAACTTGGGTTGGTTGGGGGAATGGGGCCGGAATCCACGATTCCTTACTATCATGATATTGTCTATGGAGTCCAAAAAGCGAAGGGAGAGAACCATTTCCCTCCTTTGGCGATTGAAAGTGTTGATGTGTTTGAGGTCCTTCGATTCTGCAGGGAAGAGAAATACCAGGAACTGACGGAGTATCTTCTGCATGCCATCGAGAATCTGGCTGCAGGAGGTGCGGATTTTGCCGCCTTGGCGGCCAACACCCCCCATATTGTGTTTGATGAATTGCAGCAAAAGTCCCCGATACCGCTCATAAGCATCATCAAAGCGACTTGTGAGGAAGCCAAAAGACGCAATTTCACGAGAATTGGCATATTAGGAACGATATTTACAATGAATGGTGCATTTTTTAAGAAACCCTTTATTGAGGAGGGGATTGAAATTGTGACACCCTCGAAACAGGAGATGGCGTGGGTCGATAAGAAGATTTCACAGGAACTGGAGCTTGGAATCAAAAAGGAAAGCACCTTGCAAGGGTTCCAGAAGATTATTGGATGTATGCGGCAAGAAGACGGCATTCAGTCCCTTGTCCTGGGGTGTACGGAACTTCCCTTGCTATTGCATGACTCCGTGTCCCCTGTTCCCTGCCTGGACACCCTGCAGATTCATATCCAGGCATTGATACAGGCTATTCTGGAATGAGGGGACGGTTCTCCCCCCTCTGGAAGCAGTCAGGGAAGACAGACCTTGCTCAGAACCTGATTACTTGGGGTTTCGCGGTGAAAGAAGAAATGGTCGCAGTGGCGTCCTTGAGGTAGAAGACCTCGGTGTTGCCATCATCGGCTTGGTAGATTTTCCGTAACTCGGGGTAGGCGGTCAGCAGATGCTCTCTGGCTTCCCTTCTGTCGTCCTCGATTGCAGTCGCCGCGACCCTGATCCAGGAACCGTTCATGAAGGCACAGATTTCAATCTTGGGATTTGCATGGATCTGCTTGGACACATCCTTCTTCTTGCCTGTCTGGAAATACAACTTATTCTCATATATATCCACAGTGCCGAAAGGCCTCACTCTTGGCTGGTCCCCCTCGATGGTCGCGAGATAATAGGTACCGCATTTCTTGAGAAAATCATATACTTGTTTCATTTTTATTCCTTGTCCTTCTCGTATCAATATAATAAAAAAATGAGAAAAGGAACCCTCATTCTTCTCCGTTGACTTCTTTCTCTCGGTGTTCCTGGGCGCTTTGCTGTACATATTTTGCCAGCCTTGCATCCCAAAGTCCCTCTTTGAGGCTGTAGCCTTGTCCGATTTGTCGTAGACAACTCGCAATGGCGGTTTCATCCTGACTTAATCCTTCGGCTTGCGGTGCAAGTAAGGTGTCATTGCAGAAGATCCCTTTTTCTGTAGTGACAAGATTCTTTTTCACCAGGAGGTTGGAATCATCAAGATGGCATAGGTTGTTATCGTAAAGCTCTCCCCGTGTTCCATACAGGGCGAAATGGCTGCTTCGTATCTGGCTGTGGTATTGGTCATTGCAAAAATTGATATATCCGCTTTTGCCATTGGGAAACTGCAATAATGCAAGAAGCCGGTTTGAACTGATGATTTCACCTTTATCATCGACTCCTTCCCTGCTTCCTGTCCTTACCAAGGGGCTTTCAATCCTATGGGCATCGATACTGCATCCTGCGAATCCCGTATCAAGGAAAAAACGCAAGAGCGAGATTGCATGGTGGTCATGCACGCATTCAATGGAGCACTCGGTGATCTGTCCAAGAAGCGGTTGCAGGCGCTTGACAGCCTGGAAGTACGGATAAACATGGTATTGCTCGGAGATTTCAACTGAGGCGGTGCTGGACCTTTGTGCGTTCTCAATCTCCTTGAGATCGTCAAAGGATTGGGAGGTAAAGGAAGTCTCACTGAGAATGTGTTCTCCCCGATTGATCAAGGAAAGAAGAAGCTCCTTATTTGCCTTCGGGGGGACACTCAATACCACAAAGTCATGTTCAAGCGAGAGGGCTTTCTCAAGGTCCACGGTGGTGTCAAGGTGATATTCATCACTTAGGGTCTCGGCTCTTTCCCTGAATCTGACCACCCAGGAGACTATTGAGAATTCATTATGGAGGTTTCTTGCGACACGGACATAGAACAAAGCTCTCCAGCCATACCCGATCAAGACAAAACGCTTCATGATTTTCTCCTTGTCCAAGTATATCATACAAGGAAGAATTTTTTCTTTGTTGACGAATGGACGGTTGGAGCTTACATTTAAAGTATCAAATACAGGAGGACTTATGAATCTAACTGTGAGAGGTGTTCATTATAATCCTAGTGAGGAGACCAATGAGTTTCTGAATAAGAAACTGGCAAAACTTTCCTTTGCTGACGAGTATCTGCTTGATTTGGATATTGTGATGACCAGACAGACACTTGGGCAGGGGTATCATCTCGATGCCAAACTCCATTTTGCATGGGGCACCGTGAAAGTAGTGAGCTATGATTGTATTGAGTTGTACGAAGGTATCGAGATGCTTGCCGATAAGATTGAGGCAACCGCTCGAAAGGAGAAAGAGAAAGTTAAACAGCATTAATTGCTGAAAGATACTCCAAAGGGGGCTGGGAATGCCCCCTTGTTTTATACTCCACGGATAAACGAGGAGTCGATGTTCAGCTCACCACGGTATTTTGATACCGTTCTTCTCGCTACCGACACTCCTTTTTCTTTAAGCATATCACTTATCTTTTGGTCCGAGAGCGCCTTTTCCCCTTGATAATTCTCAATTATTTCTTTAACAAGTTCCTTGACCGAACTCTTCGATTGACCTTCCTCTCCCACCGCGTTGCTGAAGAGTTGCTTGATAGGAATTATCCCCCAATCGGTATCAAGGTACTTTGCGGTGGAGATCCTGCTTACCGTAGTCTCATGGACACCTATCTGGTCGGCCACTTCCTTTTGGGTTAGGGGCTTGAGATGTTTGGGTCCGTTCAGGAAGAAATCCTTTTGTTCCACAAGGAGGCACTGGCCTACCTTGAGCAAGGTCTGGTTGCGCATTTGTATCTGGGTGATGAGCAGGTTCGCATCCCGTATTTGTTGCTGGATGTAACTCTTGGTCTCTTTGTCATGATTCTTGAGCTGGGCTTCCATGTCCACGAAATCAGGACTGATTGTCAACTCAGGCAGAGAGGAGTTGTTCATACTGAGCACCAACTTGCCATTATCCTGATGGATTGACAGGTCGGGAATGACAAATTGTTGCGGTCCTGAGCTGAAAGCCTGACCTGGGTAAGGGGAAAGGGTCTTGAGGAAATCGAAAAGGGCGTCAAGTTCCTCTTCGTCTATCGCAAGATTCTTCATGACTTGTTCTTTCTTGTTAGAGCGCATCAGCTCAAGATTCTCATTGACTAAGGAGGCGAAGAGCTTGAGCTCGGGTTCCTTCATCTTTTTTAGCTTGGCTTGGACAATCAAGGATTCCTTCCAGTTCATCACTCCGACGCCTGGAGGATCAAGGCTCTGGATCAAGGAGATTATTTGATCCTTGAAGGGAAGTTGTTCCTTCTTGAGCAAAAGGGCAGGATCTTCCCTAAAAAATCCGTTGTCGTCCAAATTGGTGATAAGGACCTCCCCAACCTTGTAGGCCTCTGGATCAAGGGGGATGCAACCAAGTTGGCTCAGCAGATGATCCTGGAGTGTCTCCTCTACGGTGAAGGTGTTCTCCATGAAGGCTTGTGCGCGGTCACTGGCTTCACTGTCATAATGGGAGCCTTCGTAGTAATCCATCTCATCTCTTTTCCTATCCATGTCTTTCATATTGTCCAAGGAGAACGTGTTGTTTTCGGGTATCTCCAAGGCGGGGTTGGATTCTATTGCTGTCTGGATGCGTTGTTGCAATTCCGTCAAAGGAAGCGCCATGAGCTCTAAGCTTTGGATAAGCTGGGGGCTTAACTTGAGTTGTTGCTTGAGCCCGAGACTCAGTTGAGGTCCCATGTTAGTCATCCCCCTCGAATTCATTGCCGAAGTAGATATCCCTGGCTGTCTGGTTGGAAAGGAGTTCTTCCTTCTTGCCACTGACAAGGATAGCACCTTCGTTGATGAGATAGGAACGATCCGTTATGGCCAAAGTATCTCTCACATTATGGTCGGTAAGCAATATTCCGATGCCTTTCTTAGCCAAGCTACGAATTAATTGCTTTATCTCATAGACAGCCTTGGGATCGATACCGGCAAAAGGTTCGTCCAGCAGAAGGAATTTGGGCTTGGTTCCCAAAGCACGTGCTATCTCGGTCCTACGCCTTTCCCCTCCACTGAGGGTGTATCCTTTTTGTCTTCTCAGATGGGTGATGCCGAACTCATCCATCAATGTCTCAACTTCCTCATCCTGTTGTTTCTTGGTGAGGTCCTTGTGGGTCTGCACCACCAGGCGGATGTTATCCTCAACATTGAGCTTACGAAAGATGGAAGGTTCCTGAGGAAGGTAGGAAAGCCCCTTTTGTGAGCGTTTGTACATGGCCAGCGGGGTGATATCGTTGCCGTTGAGGATGATGTTCCCTCCATTGGACTTGATAAATCCCACCACCATGTAGAAGATTGTGGTCTTCCCGGCTCCATTAGGTCCGAGCAAGCCGACAATCTCCCCTTCTTTCATGGAAAAGGAAACATCCTTCACGACCCATTTCATGCCATACTTCTTAGCAAGATGGGATAGTTGTAATTCGTTAGCCATGAACCTGCCCCTGGATTGCTCCTTCCATGACAATCTCCTCTTTCTCAAGATTTACATTTATCACATGGGCCTGATAGAGGTCTCCATCCCAGTTGATGGAAGCATTGCCACTCAATTGCAAGGTCTTGTTTGTACGGTCATAGGAGAGGACATCGCAACGGCACAGCATAAGGCCCTTGCTGGTAGCCCTCAGCAACCGTACATAGCTTTCCATGACCATGGTCCCCTTGTCCATGTCATATCGCAGGCTCCCTCCTGATGCGGAAATCTCGTTTTGGATATCCTCCAGCTCTACCCAGCTGGAAATGAGAAGCATCTTGGTGTTGCGGTTGTAAGAAATGGACGAGCTTTGTACCTTGATGCCCTTCTCGTTATCAGAGACTTTGACAGTATCATCGCATTGGATTTGGGAGTATTCCTCTTGGGAGAGGATGATGTTTTGTGCTGAGAGGGAAAGGCTTCCCATTTGGACGGAAGCTCCCCCGGAAAGGATGATCTCCTTGTTTCCTTCGGTTCTGTTCATTTTGGTATACCCACCACTAAAAGTGATGTCCTCGGCGAAGAGGGATGGGGATAGAAGGCACAGGAGAGCGGATATGATGAATCTTTTCATAGTCTGATCACTCCTTGTTCTATTGTTTGAAACTCATAGGTGCCACTTTTCAGGTTCCCGAAGAATCCTCGCGAGAGTATTGTGTTCTTTCCATCGAACGTAATGAATACTTCCCCACTATCAGCGCTTGAGATGGTCTCATCCCCATTGTCCCAGATTATCTTCTGCGCTTCAATGGTAAAACGGTCTTTTTTCTTACTGATGGTGATATTGCCTTCCAAAACAGCATCAAGACTTTCAAGATTAGCGGTGGCTCTGTCCGCTTTTCCACTGAGTTCTTCTGTTCCAGCCTCATCCTTTTGGAAGAAGGTCACTCCCACGAGGGTCGCTTTCTTGCTTTTGTCATCCAGTGAAATGGTGCTTGCATGCACGGTGATGGGCTCAGCCTTGCCCGTGGACAATGAGTAGACAGCGTTATGAAGGAGCATGGAAGGTCTCTCTTCGTCGGATAAATCCGAATCACTCTTCTCCATCTGTTTAGAGGAACAGGCACAAAGAAGTAATGAGACAAGAAGAAAAACTAGTACCGTCCGATATTTCATTATACCCAAGTATAGCTACGAAACAGAAGGTCAGTCCAGTATAAATTAGTCCACTATCTCTTCGACTGAGGGCAGATACTTGTTCTTGCTTATTTTGAAATAAAACCCCACAAGAAGAAATCCCAGGCAAATTCCCCCGATTCCCCAAAGGAGGCTGGCCACCTCGGATCCTCCCAACTGCCTGGAGAGGATAAACAGGACCGGAAAGAAAATCAACGGAAAGAAGAGCAGGAGAAAAGAGCTGAGGATTGTTCTGGAGGGTTTGAGAAAAATACGTACATTAGTTCCTTCCTGCAAGGGAAGTTCCTTGGTGTTGCTCACTTCGAACGTACGTCCTTTGTTGTTGCAAAAGGCTTCGCTTTTACACCCTGAGCAGGCCGAGGTCGAGCACATCACCATTGCCCGTTTGGAGGAGATTACCTTAAAAACCATCACATTCTCATACATGCTTTTCCTCCTCGCTTTCTGCAATTGGCACCCTTACTATTTCAATATTCGTACTCTTGGCCTCGTCATCGATGTCCACCAGGGCTCCTTGCAATTCAAGTCCATCCCAATTCTCATGGGATCTTTCGGGGATCTGGGTGAGGAATTTGCGTAACTCCACGTCATTTGCGAAGCCCCCGATGCTCATTGTCGAACCGCATCGCCCGTTGTCGGTGATGAAGGCCGTGCCTTTTTCGAGAATACGTGCATCCGCTGTCATTACCTTGGTATGGGTACCAATCATCGCACTGACCTTACCATCAAGCATAAAGCCCATTGTTGCTTTCTCTGCGGTTGTGGCGGCATGAAACTGTACCAGAATAACAGGGTTTGCATTCTCTTCCCTTGCCTTATCCACTAATATCCGGGCCAAGGAGAAAGGATTGTCAAGATGGACCTTGGGAAAACTACTGGTACCGAGCAGGTTTATGATTACGACTTTTCTGCCAAGTACGTCCATGGTCCGGATTCCCCTTCCAGGATTTCCCACCGGGTAGTTTGCAGGTCGTAAAACCAAGGAAGTCTTGCTAATGAACTCAACCATATCCAACTTGAAATAAATCTTTTCACCACCAGTTATTACATCAATACCTAGCTTCGATAGTTGTATGGCATGAGCCTTACCAAGTCCAAACCCGTTCGTTGCTCCCTCACCATTTGCAATGACAAGGTCTATTTTTTTATCTTCACGAAGCTTTCGTAAACTTTTGACAGTCTGGATTCCCGGCTTACCTACAATCTCTCCCAAAAAAAGAACTCTCATGGTTCAAAGAGTATGGTTTTTCTCTCACTAAGGCAAGTCTTTCTATGATAAGATATCGATATGGAGGTGATCATGACCCGTTTACACACTTTCAAGCAGAGATATCTTCAAAGCCAGATGCTTAAGTACTTTGTTCCCCGTCAGCTACCAGCTGGGGAAGGTGCCATGCACCTATGTATCAGCGATGATAGCTCGAAGACCAAGGCACAGAGACTTGTTGAGGCGATGACGGAACAGGAAAAGCTTGAGTTGCTTAGCGGAATTGATGAGTTCTGCATCCGGCCTGTGAAACGTCTAGGCTTGCAAAGTGTCCCTACCAGTGATGCGACCATGGGCTTGAGAGGGTGGAAGGAGAAGACCACGGTGTTTCCCTCGGCTGTTGCCATGGCCGCGTCCTTCGATAGGGATTTGATAACGGAAATTGGCAAGACGATAGGCGAGGAATGCCGGGCCAAGGGAGTAGGGGTTCTCCTTGGTCCTGGAGTGAATATCACCAGGGTTCCTACCTGTGGAAGAAATTTTGAATATATGGGGGAGGATCCCTATTTGGCAGGGGAGATGGCTTCTTGCTACATCAAAGGGGTGCAGAGTCAAGGAGTGATCACTACGGTGAAGCATTATGCGTGTAATAACAGTGATTACAGTCGCCATCTTTGTGATTCCGTGGTTGATGAACGGACATTGAGGGAAATATATCTGCCTGCATTCAAGAAAGCCATTGAGGCAGGGAGCCTGGGCGTCATGACGAGTTATAATCTGGTCAATGGCGTACATGCGGGAGAGCATCCTTATCTTATTGGCGAGATTCTCAAAGGGGAATGGGGTTTTGACAATCTGGTGATAAGCGACTGGAACTCCCTCTACAGCACGGTTGGTACGATAAAGAACGGGGTTGACCTGGAGATGCCTTCCCCCAAGTATCTTTCCCCTCTCAATCTCAAGGAGGCTCTTGATAAAGGAGAGATAACCATTTCTGACATTGACCGGCATCTGCTTGGTATTTTCAATGCTTTTGAGAAGGCGGGATTGTTTGATCGGCCGCTTATCGACAAGAAGGCCAAGGATGCCACAAGCAAGGAACATCAGGCTCTTGCCTTGCAGAGTGCCCGCGAAGGGATTTGTCTGTTAAAGAATCAGGGGGATCTGTTGCCTCTCAAGGGAAAGAAACTTTGTCTTGGAGGACCGAACAGCATGCAGGTGTCCGATGGAGGTGGCTCCTCCAGAATTATTTTTCCCCAGGGCCAGGAGCCTCAAAGCATGGCCCGGTATCTTCCGACAGTGGTCGCTGACACCACTGTGCTGCCTTCCCGCTGGTGGAGAAAGAGAGAATACAGGGAGAAGGTCAGCCGATGTGAAGCGGTGATTCTTGTCATGGGCTTTGACCATTATAGTGAAAGTGAGGCCTATGATCGTAAGTGGGAGCTACCTCTCCCTCAAAAGGAAGAGATTGAGCAGTGTGCCATGCTTAACAGCAATACCGTAGTGGTTCTGCAATGCGGAGGGGCTGTGGAGACCGGTAGTTGGATTACCACCATCCCTTCGGTCGTCCAGGCTTTTTATCTTGGGCAAAGTACGTCCGAGGCGATAACGGATGTGCTCCTTGGTAAAGTGAACCCAAGTGCCAGATTACCATTTACCATTGCCAATGATTTCTCTGATTATCAATCGGTAAGGAACTATGCCAGGAAATATTGGAAGCTTGCCAGCAAGAATGTATACAAATACCAGGGCAGGGACCAAAGTGGACATCAGTTGGCGATGGAGTATAAGGAAGGACTGTTAGTGGGATACCGCCAGTTCGATACAAAAGGACAAGAGGTTGCCTTCTGCTTTGGACATGGACTTTCCTATACCTCCTTTTCGTATGAATCACTTGTTGTCACACAAGAGGCTGAGAAGGTGTTGGTTTCTTTCATTCTTACCAACAGTGGTTGTTGCGATGGAGCGGAGGTCGTTCAATTGTATGTGCATCAAAGCGATGCAAAGGTGTATCGACCTCTGCAAGAGCTTAAGGAGTTTTCCAGGGTGTTCCTCAAAAAGGGGGAAAGCAAGACGATATCGTTTGTTCTTGGGGATGATGCCTTTAGTTATTATGATATTCAGTCCTGGAGTTTTGTAAGAGATAAAGGAACCTTTGTTATTCGTCTAGGCTCCAGCAGTCGTGACATCCGTTTGGAAAAGACGATAGAGTAAGGATATGGTAAGAGCAAGTTATCAGACTAAGTACAAGCAGGAGATCCTTTCGTATCTCAGGGAAAGGGAAAACAGTACAGCGACCGTTGAGGAGATATATTCCGCGCTGAAGGATAAAAATGAACACTTGGACCTCTCTACTGTGTATCGTAATATCGAGAGACTCGTCAAGGATGAGAAGTTGTTGAAATTGAGAGATGAGCAAGGAAACAAGGCTTGTTATCAAATTATGGGGGAACATGCTGATTGTCACAATCATTTGCACTTGCAATGTTCCTCTTGTGGCAAGGTTATCCATCTGGATTGTACTGTCATGCAACAATTCATCGATCATATCCGCGAGTATCATGGTTTTGATCCCTCTTGTGATAATTCGATCATCTTTGGCAAATGCAAGGAATGTGAGGAAAAGGAAGAGGACGGGAAAAAGGATACATAGCGAGAGCGAAGGCGGATGTTTTCTCTTTCGTTTCACCAAGACCGGAAGAATGGAGGATAAGGGTTATGCAGGAAAAAATGATTCTCTACACATCTAATGCTGGGCATGCCGAGGCGTATGCTCAGTTGTTGTCCAAGGAGTTGGGACTTCCTTGTTTCAGACTGGGAACGGAGAAAGTCGAGCGGGGAGCCAAGGTGATTTTTCTTGGATGGCTCATGGCTGGTTCCGTCTCAGGCTTGAAGAAGGCGCTTTCTCTCTATGAGGTGACAACCATCGCAATAGTCGGTATGGCGGCCTTTGATGAGAAGAATGAGAAGGAAGTGGTCGAGAAATACCACCTGGCGACAAACCAAAAGGTGTTCTATCTGCAAGGTGGATTTGAGATGGATAAGCTGAAAGGCCTTTATAAGTTTATGATGGGTATCATGAAGAAGACCGTAGGTAAGAGTCTTAAAAAGAAAGCGGACAAGACCCCAGAGGAGCAGGACATGCTCGATATGTTGCTCAATGGCAGGTCCTGTGTAAAGAAAGAGAACCTGTCGTCTTTGATTGCTTGGGTTACCAGGTAGACAGTATAGGATTTCTCGTGTGCAGCTGGTGTTTTTGACGTTGTTCATCGACATTGGGGCGATGTAGTTGTTTTGCCCTGCTCCAACGGCCAATGAAACCAAGAGCAGGTTTCTTCCCGCAAGAACGTGATTATCGTGATTCCCCTCTGGTGTTTCTCAATAAACGTTCCTCTTCGGCAGTTCCTCATGCAGGAGAAAAATCATATTGCCAAAGTGGATTATGTCTTGTTCCTTTTTACCAAGATGATGGCTTTTGGTTTTGTCGCCAGAGAGATGGATACCATTTTGGGTAAGCAAGCCACAGGGGTGACTTCCCTTTGCTGTAGATGGGGCAAGATACGGTACAGCAAGAAATAGCGGTGGGATAAACTTCGGATGCTGGATTGGCATCCTTCAAAACAAATTCATTGGAAGAAGCAAGACATTGATCCTGGTGCGATTCGAACGCGCGACCTTCTCCTCCGGAGGGAGACGCTCTAATCCAGCTGAGCTACAGGACCATTTGCGACTGACTATAGCCGCTACAAAGACAGGCTAGTTAATTTCCGTGGTTTTGTAAATAGACCTGTCGGCGATTTGTCCTCAAAGTGTCAGTCCTCGGAAGTCAGTTGCGAGTTCCCTTTCATTTTTCTATTTGTTTCCTTTCCCCTATTATTACAAGAAAGATGTTCAAGGTATGTCTCCATGCTACTTTTTATATATGTATGAATTACTACATGTGTTGATGTTATGCAGTAATAATAGAATAAAATTGACGAGCATTCATAGAGGATGCTATACTTGGTTCATGGAGCAGG